>Ga0210057_1001216_pt1 | contig 39804 bp, 33 predicted proteins | sample CryGeyCG2114_010_2_FD_183968 | JGI IMG/M metagenome (GOLD analysis project Ga0210057, IMG submission 183968) | Groundwater microbial communities from aquifer - Crystal Geyser CG10_big_fil_rev_8/21/14_0.10 (SPAdes) (version 2) | ecosystem: Environmental > Aquatic > Deep subsurface > Groundwater ... | reverse complement strand
TAACAAGTTATATGTGAACTTGTTGTTTTTTTGTTGAAAATTAGGTAAAATATTATTGTAAATATGTTAGCCCAAAGCTTTATGCCAACACCTAACTTCAATAGAACAACTTTGCAGTCTCGCGATCCCATGCTTAATCTTGTCCAAGAAATGAGATTGCGTAATTTTAGCCAAAAGACTATTAAGGCTTATTTGTATTATAACAGGGAATTGTTGAGGTTTGCAAGTAAGTTTAGTGATGAAATAGATAAGCAGGATATTAAGGATTATTTAGAATATCTTTATAGCTCTGGCAGGTCAACTTCAACTATAAACTTGGCTATAAATGCAATTAAGTTTTATTATGAAAAAGTAATGTCTAGAAATTTTTTCAGTTCAAATATGGGCATTAAGCGGCCGAAAAAAGAAAAAACTCTGCCAACTGTGCTTTCAAAACAAGAAATATTAAAAATGATTAATTTAACTGATAATCTAAAGCATAAATTAATGATCCAGATTTTTTACAGTTCCGGCTTGCGAGTCAGCGAATTGGTAAATTTAAGGATTAATGATATTGATTTTGATCGCAAAACCTTGTCGGTTAAAAGCGGTAAGGGCAAAAAAGACAGGATTACAATTATTTCTCAAGTGGTTTTGGATAATATTGAAAAATATTTGCAGGAATATCAACCCCCAGAATTTTTATTTGAAGGTTTTCCGGCCGGCAGTAAGATTACAACCCGTTCGGTCCAAAAAGTTGTGGCCAATGCCGCTAAACAGGCGAAGATAATTAAAAATGTCAGCGCTCACACTTTGCGCCATAGTTTTGCTACTCATTTGTTGGAAAATAATGTAAACTTAAGGTATATACAATCGCTTTTAGGCCACGCCCGGCTGGAAACTACCCAGATTTACACCAAAGTGGCTGTCAATAAGTTTAGTGAAATAGGCGATTTATTGGAGTATGAATAAATTTATTGTAAAATTAAGAATTTTTTTGTGGCTGGTTTTGACCGTTGTGGTCGGCTCATCTTTTTGGCTGGGGATAGTGCCTAGCGGAAAAATTGTTTATATTAGCGATTTTGAGAAAGAAAATGAGTTTGTCCAGAAGCTGACTCCGGAAGAAAGGGTAAAGCCGGCCGAGAACGGGACGCAGAAGATAATCGGCAATCCGGTTTACTTTTCTTTGCGCACCCCTAGGAAATTTGAAAAAGCCAAGCTGACTTTGAAATATAAAAATTCGCAAAATATTTCCCTGCTGGAAGCCGGAGTTTTGGTGGACAAGCAGATTTGGCGCTATGACTTGAAGCCAATTGAAAATAAAGTGATTGACGATTTGTCTATGGTTTGGGACGTTATCCGCGAGAGGGATACGGTTTTACTGCAAAGAGAAAAAAAGTTTAACAGCTTAGGCGATTTTCTAAATAATCTGCCGGCCCGCGATGAAATCGCTTTGTATAATTATTCGCTTGATAAAGAGTTTATTTTAAGTGATTATAAAAAAGAAAAGGAGCTCAACTCCAAAGCTTTGGAGTTGAGCTCCTTTTCCTTGCGGGGCAACTACCAATTTTATACTTATATTAAAGATGAAAATTTAAGTTTTAATTTTACTTTTCAGGATTTAAACCAAAACCAAGATGCCGATCAGGTTGATATTAATGTTTATTACCAAAACCAGCTGATTGACAGCCGGCATTTGGACGATGACGGAATTACCGTTGATTTTAGGGGAGCAAGCCAAGCGAGAGCGCTTGATTTGAATTTGGCCAGCCTGCCGGAAGGGGTTTACAAAATTGAAGTCCGGGCCGGAGATGATATTGTCAGCCAAGAGATTAAAACCAGCCAGACAAAAGTCGCCTTTATAAATAAAATTTGGCTACTGGCGGCCGGAAAGGAAAATTTTTCTGTTTTTACCGACAGCAACCTGGTTGGCGCCCAGACCATCAATCCGGCTAGTCGGCAGACTTTGAAAATCAATGGAGAAGATCTGGAGATTTCCGAAACTTATAAAATGTTTAGCCAAAAAACCGGCATGGCTTTAGCCGAAATTAAACTGCAAAAAGACGGGATAATATTATCCGGAGACGGGGTTTTTAGCTTTTCCGAGGGCAGTTTGATAAATCCGGATTTTAAGAAAGTAACCCCGGATTTGGATATTGACCGGGCCCAAATAAACTATATTTTAGCCGACTACCGAGGCCCGAGCCAAGACGGAGAGTGGAAAGTGGCCACGGCCGAATTTGATATTGCCAACGCTTACCGCGAATTTTCCAAAAATAGTTTTATAATTTCTGTCCCGGCTTTGAGCGCTGAGGATGATATTGATGATTATATTAAAATAGATGAAATTAAAGTTGAGCTGGAAGGCAAGAGCTTGTGGGAAAAATTAAGAGAAGTAATAAGCAATAAGTAAGAAGTAATAAGTGGTTGGTTGCCGGCCTCCTGGCCAGCAACGCGTTCGTTGGTTTTAAAACGAATGTCGGCTGCGCTGGCGAGACGCCCGCGCAAAGCATCTGGCTTATTACTTATTACTTATGTCTTATTACTACGCTATATTTAAAGAATTGTTTTTTGTCTTAACTGCCGCCTTAATTACCTTTGCGCTGATGGAATTCGGCTGGGACCGGCTGGTTTTATCATACATAAACATAAACTGGGTGTTGATAGCTTGGCTGGTCAATGGTATACTATTATTAGTATTCAACAAAAAAGGTAATTAGTAATTGGAAATTTGTAATTTGGATAATTTTTGTGAGTCCAGACCCCAAATTACCAATTACAAATTACCAATTACATTTCTCATGAAGGATAAATTTTTGAAAAACCTTGTTTGGATAATATTTTTATTGATATTTCTCGGTCCGTTATTCGGCAAAAATATATTGCCGATTTTGATTTTTGCGATTATTTTTTACTTAATATTTACTAAATTTAAAAAATTCCAATTTGGCAACCTGGAATTTAAATCAAAAAATATGGAAAATATTATTGATGTAGACAAGGTTAAGTCCGTAAAAAACGTTAAAAGAATGTCTTTATACATTTTGGGCGCGATTTTAATCTTGTGGCTGTTTTTTGCTTCCATTGTGATTGTGGAAGCCGGTGAGACAGGGGTTTATTCGCTTTTCGGAAAGGTCAGCGACCAAGAACTGTCTTCCGGATTTCATTTGGTGATTCCCTTGGCGCGCGTGACTAAATTGAGCATTCGGACAGAAGAATACACCATGAGCATTGCCCAAGGTGAAGGCAAAAAATTTGAAGCCGATGCCATCAACGCCTTGACCAAAGAGGGCTTGAGCGTGGACCTGGACATGACCGTGCTTTACCGCTTAAGCGAAGAACAGGCCTCTGATGTTTATAAAACCGTGGGCTTAAATTACGAGGAAAAAATTATCAGGCCTTCAATCAGAACTTCAATCAGGGATATAATCGCCCAATACGAAGCCAAGGATATTTACAGCGAAAAAAGACAGGAAGCGGCCGATAAAATTTTTAATAATTTGAAAGTTGCCCTGGAGCAAAGAGGCATAGTGATTGAAGATGTGCTTTTGCGCAATGTGGCTCTGCCGGCCAATCTAGCTAACGCTATCCAAGAAAAACTTCAGGCCGAGCAGGAAGCGGAAAAATACGACTTTATTTTGGACCGGGAGAAAAAAGAAAAAGAAAGGAAAATTATTGAAGCCGAAGGCCAAAAAGAATCCCAGAGCATTATCAACCAAAGCCTGACCCAAAACTACCTTTATTATCTTTACATTAATCAGTTAAAAGACCGCCAAGGCACGATTTATGTTCCGACCAACCCGGCTACCGGCATGCCGCTGTTCCGCGATCTGGGGAAATAATCCTTTGTTTGTTATCGTGGGCGCTGGTTTTACTATTATGAACGTTAATCTTGCCATCGCGAGTCCCGACGCCTCGGGACGAAGCGATCTTTAATAGGTGAATAATAAAAAAGACTATTAAAGATTGCTTCGCTCTCCGCCCCGAGCGGATTCGCTCGCAATGACAAGTTAAATTACTTTCAGAAATAAAATAAATTAATTAAAAGCGTTTTGCGATACGCGCTATGCGATATGTGATAGGCGCTATGCGATACGCGTTCTACGATTTATGAAAACAAGCCAACGCGAATTAACCGACGTCTTGCTGTCGTCGCAAAAAAAATATAAGCCGTCTAAGAAATTTTTAAAAACAACTAATGTTCCGAACTATGAAGCTGCTTTAAAAGCTGCCAGTCGCAATCCGATTAAATTTTGGGAAGAGGCGGCCAAAGAATTAACCTGGTTTAAATCTTGGGAAAAAGTTCTGGAAACCAAGACTAAGCCGTTTTTTAAATGGTTCACGGGGGCAAAAACCAACCTGGCCTACAATGCCGTGGATAGGTATGTTGGCACAAAGACCGAGAAAAAAATTGCTATTCTTTGGGAAGATGAAACCGGCCGAGCCAGGAAATATACTTACCTTGAGCTTTATAAAGAAGTAAATAAGCTGGTGAACGCCCTTAGAAAAAGTGGGATTAAAAAAGGCGACCGAGTGGCGATCTATATGCCCAATATTCCGGAAATCGCATTCGCGATGCTGGCTTGCGCCAAAATCGGGGCTATGCATTCGGTGGTTTACGCCGGCTATTCGGCCGGAGCTTTGGCGGACAGGATCAAAGACGCCCGGGCCAAGATTCTTTTTACGGCTGACGGCAGTTTCCGCCGCGGCAAATTAATTGACTTGAAATCAATCGCCGACAAAGCCGTCAAAGAGTGCAAAACCATCAAGAAAGTAATCGTGGTAAAAAATAACAAGCAGAAAGTTAAGTTTAATAAGCGGAAAGAAGTTTGGTATCATGATTTTGTCAAGGGCCAGCCGATTGAGGCCAAATGCGCCCAGATGGATTCGGAAGACCCGGCTTTCGTGCTCTACACCTCCGGCACCACCTCCAAGCCCAAGGGCGTGGTTCATGTCCATGGCGGCTATCAGGTCGGGGTTTTACGCACCATCAAATGGGTTTTTGATTTGCACGGTGATGAGATATTCTGGTGCACGGCCGACCCGGGCTGGATTACCGGACATTCCTATATTATTTACGGGCCGCTTTTGGCCGGGGTCACCACCCTGATGTACGAAGGCGTGCCGGATGAGCCCAAGCCGGATAAAATCTGGAAAATAGTTGAGAAATACAAAGTGAATGTGCTCTACACCGCTCCGACTCTGATCAGGGCGATGATGAAATATGGAGCTAAATGGCCCCGCCGGCATAAAATGAAAAGTTTAAGAATTTTAGGATCAGTCGGGGAGCCGATTAATCCGGAGGCTTGGAAATGGTACTATAAATATGTGGGCAAAAATCGCTGTCCGATTATGGATACCTGGTGGCAGACCGAAACCGGTATGAACATGATTACCCCTCTGCCGTCGGCTTCTTTAAAAGCCGGTTCGGCTTGCAAGCCTTTCCCCGGAATTATCGCTGATGTGGTGGACAAGAAGGGCAAGCGAGTACCGGTGGGCAAAGGCGGTTATCTGGTCATCAAAAACCAATGGCCGAGCATGATCAGGACTATTTTTAATAATCCGGAAAGGTACATCAAAACCTACTGGAAAGAAATTAAGGGCATGTATTTTGCCGGAGACGTGGCTTTCAAAGACAAGGACGGCTACTTTTGGATTCAGGGCCGGACCGATGATGTTTTGAAAATCGCCGGCCACCGCATCGGCACGGCCGAAGTGGAAAGCGCTTTTGTTTCCCATCGGGCCGTAGTCGAGGCCGGAGTGATCGGTATGCCTGACCCGATTAAAAAGGAAGTGATTAAAGCCTTTATTATCCTAAAACAAAACGTTAAAGAATCAGAAGAATTAAAACAGGAATTAAAATCCCACGTCCGGCACACCATCGGTCCGATGGTGGTTATTAAAGACATCGCCTTCGTGGACAAACTGCCCAAGACCAGAAGCGGTAAAATCATGAGGCGGGTTCTAAAGGCCAAAGAATTAGGTTTGGACGCAGGTGATACTAGTGCCTTGGTGTGATGCTAATCTACAAATTATATACGAATGCTACGAATTGCGAATTCTGCGGGAAGATTATTTTATGAGTATGAATATATTTTTAAATAATAGCTTAAAAGTCATCGCTATTATAATTGGTGTTTTGATTATTGTTGTTTTGTTAACACAAATAACTGGGTATAAATTAAATTTTAGATTTCTAACATTCAATAGAGAAGAATGCTTGGTGCAGATGGACAAAATACCCGATGATCAATTAGGTAGATTAGGCAGGGAGGATAAACTTAATGGTTGGCAGAAAATATGTAGCAAGCCCAGTCTATTTATAAAAAAATAGTAATTACAATCTGATTTTATTATATCCCTGACGTCAAAGTTTTATTCGTCCTACGGTTCCCTCCTGGATTCCCAATCCCCGGCCGCGCACCGCTCGGCGGGGCAGGCAAGTTGGGAATGACAAAGTTAAGTATAAAAAATAAATGGGAATTAAAAAAATAAATCAAAAAAAGAAAAATGTTTGGCAAATAGCTATTGATTTTAGTAAAATAAAAAAAGGCGGAGTTAGAATTGATAAAATTTTAGAAAAACTAAAATAATCCGAATCAGTAATTATATCTAAAGACTTCTAAATTAATTTGATTCGTAGAATTCGGAGTGTTCTCCGCCCGAGGCGGACCAGCCTTGGGCTGGGGATATAATTCGGAGCATTCGGATTATATTGCTTTATGACCAATTTGGATAAAATTTTCAATCCCAAAACCATCGCCGTGATCGGAGCTTCTGACCGGCCGGGAAGCGTTGGCAATGCCTTGCTGGAAAATTTAATTAACAGCGATTACCACGGCACGGTTTATCCTGTAAACATCAAAAGAAGCCACATCCACGCCATTAAAGCTTTTAAAACCGTAAAAGATATTGGTGAAAAAATTGATTTGGCCATAATTGCTACGCCGGCGCCGGGCGTTCCGCAAATTATAAAAGAATGCGGAGAGGCCGGCGTAAGCGGAGCGGTAATAATTTCCGCCGGCTTTATAGAAACCGGCCAGGGCGGGGAAAAATTATGGGCGGAAATTTTAAAAACAATAAAAAAATATAAGATAAGAGTGGTCGGGCCCAACTGTCTTGGCTTTATTAAACCCTCGCTTCATTTAAACGCCAGCTTTGCTTCCCAGATGGCCTTGCCGGGAAAGATCTCTTTTATTTCCCAAAGCGGCGCTCTTTGCACGTCTATTTTGGACTGGTCCATCAAAAACAATGTCGGCTTTTCCAATTTTATCTCCATCGGCTCCATGATTGACATGGATTTTGCCGATTTAATTGATTATTTCGGCCAGGACAAGAAGACCGATAGCATCCTGATTTATATGGAGTCTCTTCAGAATGCTCGCAAGTTTCTGGCCGCGGCCCGGCGCTTTAGCCGGACCAAGCCGATTCTAGTTTTGAAAGCCGGGCGCAGCAACGAAGGCGCCCAGGCCGCCAAATCCCATACCGGGGCCATGGCCGGCAATGATGCGGTTTTTGACGCCGCTTTTGCCCGGGCCGGGATTGTCCGGGTCGGCACCATTTTGGATTTATTCCACAGCGCCAAGGCCCTGGCTATGCAGCCGCAGCCGAAAAATAACCGCTTGGCCATAATCACCAATGCCGGCGGACCGGGTGTTTTGGCAATTGACAGCTTGAAATACCATCAAGGCCAGGTTGCCCATTTGTCAAAAAATACCATTGCCAAGCTGGACAAAATTCTGCCTCCGGCCTGGAGCCGATCCAATCCGGTTGATATCCTGGGGGATGCCGATTCAGTTCGCTACCAAAAATCAATTAAAGCGGTTTTGGCTGACAAAAACGTGGATGCGATTTTGACAATTTTGACTCCGCAGGCCATGACTGATCCGACCGAAGTGGCCAAAAAACTGGTCGCGCTTCCCAAAAAATCCGGTAAAACTTTACTCGCTTCTTGGATGGGCGGAGAGCAGGTGGCTCGGGGACGACAAATTTTGGAAAAGGGCAATATTCCGATTTACCGCACACCCGAGGACGCTATCAGCTCTTTTGCTAATATTTATCAATATTCAAAAAATCAGGAATTGCTTAATGAAACTCCCGGCGCCACTCCCCATGCCTTTAAGCCCAAAACAAAAGAAAATAAAAAGATTTTGGCCGCTGTTGTCAAGGAGGGGCGCCTTGTTTTAACCGAAGCCGAAGCTAAACTTATGCTGGCTAATTATGACATTCCCACAATAGAAAGCCATCTCGCCAAAACCGCCCAGGAAGCCGTTAAGCAAGCCCAAAAAATCGGTTTTCCGGTGGTAATGAAAATTTTGTCGCCTGATTTAACCCATAAAACAGATTGCGGAGGCTTGATTATTGATATTAAATCAGAAGAAGAAGCTAAAGCTGCTTTTCCCAATATTGTTAATTCTGTCAGAAAGCATTTGCCTAAAGCCGACATTCGCGGGGTTTTGGTGGAGCCAATGATAAAAAAGAAATACGAACTTATGATTGGCTGCAAAAAAGATTCCATATTCGGTCCGGCGATTTTATTCGGCATGGGCGGAGTGGCAGTAGAAATTTTTAAAGACACCACCATCGGCTTGCCCCCGCTTAATATGGCCTTGGCCATGCGCATGATTAAAGAAACAAAAATCTACAAACTTCTGAAAGGCTATCGCAATATGCCCAGGGTGGATATCGCTTCAATCCAGTTTTTGCTATATAAATTTTCTTATTTGGTGTCTGATTTTCCGGAAATAAAAGAAATAGACATCAATCCTTTCGCGGTTGATGAGTATGGCGGCATTGCCCTGGATTCAAAGATTATTTTGGATAAAAAAGTTATAGATAAGCCGATAAAACCCTACTCTCATTTGGTGATTTCACCAACCTTTAAGTGATTATGATAAAACGCTTAATCAATGGACAAATCAACAGCATCACTATGGCCGCTTTTTTAATCGGCACGACTTCTTTGGTCAGTCGTTTTTTGGGAATTTTCAGGGATCGCATTTTGGCCGGTGAATTCGGCGCCGGAGATATTTTAGATTCCTATTATGCCGCTTTCCGGGTGCCGGATTTTGTTTTTAATTTATTGGTTTTGGGCGCTTTGTCAGCTGGTTTTATACCGATTTTTACTTGCTTGATCAAGGATATAAAATGCCGCTTCAGTTTCGGCCTGTTTCGCACTCCCAATAATGAAGCCTGGATTTTGGCCAACAATATTTTAAATATTTTAGGATTGACTTTGCTGGTTTTGTCCGGCTTGGGGATAATTTTTGCTCCCGGCCTTGTTAAGCTAATCGCTCCGGGATTCGGGCCGGAAAAACAAGCCTTGACGGCAACTTTGACCAGAATAATGTTTTTGTCCCCGGTTTTCCTAGGCATTTCCAGTGTTTTAGGGGGAATACTCCAGTCTTTCAAAAGATTTTTTGTTTATTCGCTCTCGCCCATTCTTTACAATATCGGCATAATAATCGGCGCGCTTTATTTCGTGCCTGTCTGGGGAGTCAAAGGCTTGGCTTGGGGCGTGGTACTGGGCGCGTTTTTGCATATGATTATTCAGATTCCCTTGGCGGTTAAACTCGGTTTCAGGTGGAGCCCGGAATTTAATTTTAGAAATGGAAATGTTATAAAAATCGGGCGCATGATGGTACCGAGAACTTTAAGCCTGGCGATTTCACAAATTAATTTATTGGTTATAACCATTATTGCTTCAACTTTGGCCGCCGGTTCAATTGCGGTTTTCAATTTTGCCAACAACCTGCAGTCTTTCCCTGTCGGCATTTTCGGCATTGCTTTTGCCGTGGCCGCTTTTCCGGCTCTTTCGGCCGCGGCTAAAGATAAAAAAGATTTAATCAAGAATTTTTCCTCAACTATCAGAAATATTTTATTTTTTATCATTCCTTCAACTGTTCTGCTTCTTACTTTGCGCGCCCAGATTATCCGCGTTATTTTAGGAACCGGCCGTTTTGACTGGGAAGACACGATCTTGACTATAAATACGTTGGGATTTTTCACGATTTCTTTGTTTGCCCAAGCCATGATTCCTTTGCTGGTCAGAATGTTTTATGCCCGGCAAAATTCCAAAACCCCGTTTTTTATTGGTTTGGCAGTAGCGATTTTAAATGTATTTTTGTCTTTATGGCTAGCTGGTCGCTTGGGCATAGCCGGCTTGGCTCTGGCTTTTTCATTGGCGAGCATAATTAATTTTATTCTTCTTTGGCTAGTCTTGCGTCTGGAAGTTGGATATATGGACGAAATAAAAATATTATTTTCCACGGTTAAATTTTCTGTCGCCGCCATTGCCTCTGGCTTGGCTGTCCAGGGGATCAAGCTGGTAGTCTGGCCCCTTGTTGATATGTCCAAGCTTTGGGGCGTTTTGGCTCAAGGGCTGACAGCCGGTCTGGCCGGAATTTTTGTTTATCTGGCTTTTTGCTCGCTTTTGAAAAGCGAAGAATTTTTTCATTTTTGGAGTTCGTTTAAGAGCCGTTTGCCGCTGAAGAAAGTGGAAACCAACGACCAGGGAGAAGCGAGGGGGATTTAATTACATAGCATAAAACATAAAACACGTAACATATAACAAGTTTAAGCAAGTTATTTTTTTGTTTTTTTGTTATGTGTTGCGTGTTTTGTGTTACGTGAAAGTATTTGACCAAAAGAGTAAAAATAGGTAAGATAAAATAAGAAAAATAAGAGAAATAAGAATAAGAAGATAGTTTTCTTATTTATCTTATTTTTCTTTTTATTCTTATTTCTATGACAAAACTTATTAGAAATTTCTGCATTATCGCCCACATAGACCACCCGCCTACTCCGCCCTGGGCGAATTCGGCGAGGCGAGACTCAGATGATTAATATTTTATATCTATGACAAAAAATATACGCAATTTTTGTATAATCGCTCATATAGACCACGGTAAATCTACTTTGGCTGACCGGATGCTGGAGATAACCGGCACGGTGGAAAAGAGAAAAATGAAAGAGCAAATCTTGGACAGAATGGACATTGAGCGGGAGCGGGGGATTACGATCAAGCTTCAGCCGGTGACCATGAACTATTATTTAAGCTCTACTCCTTATACTCTAAACCTGATTGACACTCCGGGGCATGTTGATTTTACTTATGAAGTATCAAGAAGTTTAGCGGCTGTAGAAGGCGCTATTTTGCTTGTGGATGCCACTCAAGGAATTCAAGCCCAGACTTTGGCTAATTTATATTTGGCGATTGAGCAGAATCTGACCATTATACCGGTGGCAAACAAGATTGACCTGCCGGCATCTGACCTTGTCAAAACCAAAAGGGAAATAATAAATCTCCTAGGCTGCCAGGAAGAAGACATAATCTGCGCTTCGGGAAAAACCGGCCAAGGCGTGGAAGAGATTTTGCAGGCGGTAATAAAAAAAGTTCCTTGTCCCAAAGCCGAAAACGAGGAGGCTTTAAGGGCTTTGATTTTTGATTCTAATTATGATGAGTACAAGGGCGTGGTGGCATACGTACGGATTGTCAGCGGTCAGGTCAAAAAAGGCGATAAGATTCATTTAATGGCTACCGACGCCAAAAGCGAGGCTTTAGACGTTGGAATTTTTAAGCCGGACTATAAACCCACCGGAGAATTAAAAACCGGAGAAATTGGCTATATTGTTACCGGCTTCAAAGATGTGTCAGACTGTAAAGTCGGCGATACCGTTGCTCTTGAGAATAATAAAAATATAAAACCGCTTCAAGGCTACAAAGAAGTTAAGCCCATGGTTTTTGCCGGTATTTTTCCGCGCGAAGGCAGCGATTTTAAGGATTTGCGCGAGTCTATGGAAAAGATGAAATTAAGCGATTCATCCCTTTCTTTTGAACCGGAACAGTCCGAGGCCCTGGGCTTTGGTTTTCGGTGCGGATTTTTAGGGCTTCTTCATTTGGAAATTTTTCAAGAAAGGCTAAGGCGCGAATATAACTTGGATTTGATTGTAACCGTGCCGAGCGTAGCTTACAAAATTTACAAAAAAAATAACGAAGAAAATGTCGTTAGAACGCCGCAAAAATTTTCTAACCCGGAAATTATAGAAAAGATTGAAGAGCCCTGGGTTAGTTTGGATGTCATCAGCCCCAAGGACTATATGGGAAATATTATGGAACTGGTTCAGCAAAAAAGAGGGCTTTATAAAAATACCCAGTATTTGGACAAAGACAGGGTAATTCTCCATTATGAAGTTCCCATGGCGGCGATTTTGACTGATTTTTACGATAAAATAAAAAGCGTCAGCTCAGGCTATGCTTCAATAAATTATGAGTTTTTGGATTACCGGTCGGCTGATGTGGTTAAAATGGATATTTTGGTAGCCGAGGAGACAATTGAGGCCCTGGCCACAATTGTTTATCGCGATGAAGCCCAGTCGGCCGGCAAAAAGGTGGTCAAAACCCTAAAAGATAATTTACCCAAACAGATGTTTGTTTTAAAAATTCAGGCCGCTATTGGCGGAAAAGTAATTGCGGCCGAACGTTTATCAGCTATGAGGAAAGATGTTACTGCCAAACTTTATGGCGGAGATGTCTCTCGTAAAAGAAAACTTCTGGAAAAGCAGAAAAAAGGTAAAAAGAAAATGATGGTCGCCGGCAAAGGCAGCGTGGAAATACCGCCGGATACGTTTGTGAAAATTTTGAAAAAATAACTTTATGTCATTGCGAGGAACCCGCCTTTGGCGGGGACGAAGCAATCTCGGGGAGCCGCATAGATTGATTAAAAAACCGAAAGTAATAATATCCAATGTTTATGGCTTTCAGAGATTGCTTCGCTACGCTCGCAATGACAGATAGAATTATGAAAAGAAAAACAATAACTAAAATTGTCTGGATAATAGTTTCGGCCATGATAATTTTTACTATGGTGCTTTGGACCGTGGGGGTGGCCTTTATGTAGAACTACGAATTACGAATAAAATATAAATTTGCAAATTCGTATATTCGTAAAAGATTCGTAATTTGTAGATATTTTATGCAGAAAAATTGGCAAGTTTTACCTAAAATTACCAAAGATTTAATAGATAAATTCCCTGGCTACAACCAGGTTGTTTTGCAGTTGCTGTTTAATCGAGGTTTAACCGACGAAAAAGATATAAAAAATTTTCTAAATCCGGATTATAAAAAAGATACGCACGACCCTTTTTTGTTTCAAGATATGGTCCGAGCGGTTGATTTGATTATCAGGCATATTAAAGAGCAAAATAAGATTGTGATTTACGGTGATTATGATGCGGACGGCGTGACCGGTTCGGCTTTACTTTTTGAAGTTTTGAACACCTTGAAAGCCAAAGTGGATATTTATATTCCCGATAGAGTTAAATACGGCTACGGCCTAAACAAAGAATGCCTGGAAGAAATTTTAAAAGATGACGTTAGTTTGATAATTACGGTTGACTGCGGCACCCGCAACCACGAAGAAATTAAATTTATCAAATCAAAAAATGTTGACTTAATAATCACCGACCACCATACCGGCAACCTGGACGGCCTGGGCGGGGTTTTGTTTATCAACCCGATTAATAAAGATGAAAATTATCCATATAAGGGGTTGGCCGGCGCCGGCGTGAGTTTTAAATTAGCCAAGGCCTTAATCAGCCGAGCCAAGCTGGATGAGAATGTAAAACAGAAACTGGAAGAAAAAATTTTGGATTTGGCGGCTATCGGCACGGTGGCCGATTGCGTCAGCTTGTTGGGAGAAAATCGGGTTTTGGTTAAAAAAGGATTGGAGGTTTTGAATAATACTAAGCGGATCGGCTTGTATGAGCTGATGAAAGTCGCCCAAATCGGTCCGACAGCCGCCCGCAACCAACAAATTAGCGCCTGGAATATTGGTTTCCAAATCGCTCCTCGCTTAAATGCTGCCGGCCGAATGGCGCACGCCAATACCGCCTTTGAACTTCTTGTCACCAAAGATCGGGCTGAGGCCCGAGATTTGTCCCAAAGATTAAATGATAAAAACATAGAGCGCCAGAAGATAACCGAAGAAATTGTAGAAGAAATTGAAAACCAAATAAAACAAACCCAACAAGATAAAGAAAAAATTATAATTGCCGTCAGCCCTGAAGGTAAAAAATGGAATGAAGGCGTGATTGGCTTGGTAGCGGGTAAAATTTGCGAAAAATATTATAAGCCGACTTTGATAATCACCAGAGCCGGGGATGTTTATAAGAGTTCGGCCCGAAGCATAGATGAATTTGATATCATTGAGGCGATTGAAGAGTGCCAGGAATTTTTAACTAAATTTGGTGGACACCCCAGGGCGGCCGGTTTGACTGTCAAAAAAGAAAATTTAGAAAAATTTATAGACAAATTCAGAAGGGTTGCCAACAAAAAATTAAAAAGCGTAAAATTCCAGCCGACTCTAAAGATTGAATGTGAAATTGATTTGAAGCAAGCTGATGAGGATTTAATAAAAGAGCTGGAAAAATTAGAGCCGTTTGGCCAAGATAATTTCCGGCCGAATTTTGTTTCTAAAAACGTTTTGATTAAAGATATTATGACCATGGGGACAGAGAGTCAACATGTAAAGTTTAAAATAAACGGTATGTGGGCGCTGGCTTTTGGCCGAGCCAAGGAATGGCAGAATTTTAAAATCGGTGATATGATTGATGTAGTTTACTATCTGGAGATGAATGAATTCAACGGGCGGAGGGAAGCACAGCTGAAGGTGATTGATATAAAAAAGTCTACGAATTACGAATAACTACGAATATACGAATTTGTATATTCGTAAAGAATTTGTAATTTGTAGGAGTTAATATGAAATACAAAAAACTAATTATATTCACCGACGGCGGCGCTCGAGGCAATCCTGGTCCGGCCGGAATTGGGGCGGTTTTAAAGGATGAAGACGGAAAAATAACAGCTGAGATTTCTGAATATATCGGCGAAACCACTAATAATCAGGCCGAGTACAGGGCGGTTTTAGCGGCAATAAAAAAAGCCCAGGAGATAGGGGCCGAAGAATTGGAGTTTTATTTAGATAGTGAGCTGGTGGTCAAGCAATTAAATAGAGAATATAAAGTCAAGAACAAAGATTTGGCGCCTTTGTTTGTCCGAATTTATAACGCTACTATGGATTTTAAAAAAGTTACCTTCAAACATGTCCGCAGGGAAGAAAATACCGAAGCGGATAGATTAGTAAACGAGGCGCTTGATTGCCATTTGGGCGGCTAGCTCAGTTGGTTAGAGCGTACGGTTCACATCCGTAAGGTCACAAGTTCGAGTCTTGTGTCGCCCACAGAGAGAATTTCTAATTTCTAAATTATAATTTAGAAATTTATAGTCCGTATTTCTCAATATTTTTATCCGCTAGCCTCTGAATAATTTTAATTTGTTCCTTGCCTCGCTTATCTTTCCCAAAAAGATGTTTAAATCTAGCTTGGAGCTGTAAATACTCGTCAACTACTACTTTTTTTTGTGGGACTTTCATGGCGTTTATTAATTTTCCGTTTTCGTATTCCAGTACTGGGTAAAGTCCGGTTTGGGCGGCCAGTTTGCCCAATTTTACAGCTTGTCCCGGTTTGATACCCCAACCGGGAATACAAGGGACAAGAATTTGAACATAGCTTGGGCCTTTTATCTCCCGGGCTTTTTTAATTTTTCTTTTTATATCTTCCGGGTAGCCGGCGGTGGTTTGGGCCACGTAAGGCAGGCCATGGGCCAAGGCTATAGCGATCATGTCTTTTTTTCTCTGATGCGAGCCGATGGCATCCATGGTTTTTCCGGCTCCGGCCGGGGTAGTGGTGGTGTTGGCTGCCCAAGGAGTGGCGCCTGACGCCTGAATGCCGGTATTGGCATAAGCTTCATTATCATAGCAAACATACATAATATCTTCTCCTCTTTCCCACATGCCGGAAATCAGGCCAAAGCCGATATCAAAAGTGCCGCCGTCTCCGCCTTGGGCCACGACTTTTGTTGACCTCACCCTACCCCTCTCCTTCGTAAGGAGAGGGAATTTAATTTTATAGTCAATGGCGGCACGGACGCCGGAAGCAATCGCGGAAGCGTTTTCAAAAAGGGAATGAATCCAGGGCATGCCCCAGGCCGACTCCGGATAGGGGGTGGTGGTTACTTCCAGGCAGCCGGTGGCGTTGGCGATGATTACGTCCGGGCCCAGGGCTTCCACCACGGCTCTGGCCGCCACCATTTGTCCGCAGCCGGCGCAGGCGCGGTGTCCGGGAGCGAGAAGAAATTTTTTGTCTTTTATTTTAGCATTGATTGATTTTGACATATCTTATTTTGTTTTTAAAATGAATTAAGAATCAGGAATTATGAATTAGGGTCGCTTTTTCTTATTCCTGATTCCTGATTCCTGATTCGCCGTTAGTTTACGGCTATCGCTTGTTTAAATTCCGGAGAGGTTTTTAGCTTATCAATTTGCCCGACAAATTTGGAGGCATCCAGGATTTCCACCAGAATCGGTTTGCCGGATTTGGATAAATGCACGATAAAATTGCCAAATTCCCGGGCGTGGCTGATTTCGCCTTTGGCGATTTCTATGCATATTATGTTGGCTTCCGCGTCGTAGATCATAGGAATTATGAATCAGGAATTAAGAATTATGAATTATGGCTTTTGAGCTTTTTATTAAACCATTGATTATTTTATGAACCTTTACGGATTGTTTGGCAATAGCTTGAAATTGGCTTTCCGTAATATAACCTATATCTCTGGCAATTAAAAGTTGGTTTTGTAGTTCCGTAACCGAACCTAAAGAGATTGAATAAAATTGAATTTTTTCTTTGTAATATTGCCGGCTAAAACCCTCGGCGATATTAGATGTTATAGAAATAGCGCATCTTACCATCTGGCTTGTTAGGGTAAAAAGTTCTTTTTTAGGAAATGTTTCTGTAATTTTGTAAATCGTTAAGACAAGTTTATGACCTTCTTTCCAAGCATCTAAATCAGTAAACGATCTAATTTTTCCTGATTCCTGATTCATAATTCTTTATTCCTAATCGGGTAAAACGTCACTACGCTCACAACTCCGTCTTCTTTCTTGTAGACCACTTTGATGTTTTCTTTCCGGGCGGTCAGGTATTTTCCTTTTTTGTTGGTTTTGTCAGACAATTTCAAACAATCTTCAATTTGTTCTTTGGTAAAATAAACTTTGTATTTATTTAAAATATCAAATTTTTTCTCAGCGTATTTTGTGAAGTGGATCATAGAATTTTGTAATTATTAATAGTTTTTAGATAAGGGGATATTATTAAATTTACGGAGTTTTTTTACATATATCAGGATATTTATCACAATTTTGCTGGAAAGACGTCCAAGTATAGCTAGATGAAGCACTCATGACATCACATTCTGTTTTTGTTGTTTTTTCATGGCACTTTACAAAACTAAAGGTATTCGGGCAGTTAGTGCTTGTGCAGGCACAGCAACCGAAACTTATTACTTTGTAAGTATTGTCATTTTGTTTTTCGCAAACTTGCGTATTTGGGTTATATTCAGGTGTGTCGCCATATGTTGGTTGCATATTGGTCGGGACTGGTGTGCAAGAATATTCTTGTTTATTATTATTAGTTTGCATAAAACCAGAAAAGGGGCCAAGTTTATAACTACAGCAATATTTAGCATTACTTGCTGTTTGTGTTAAATTTTTTATTTTAAAATTAACCAAATCTGGGTTTATCATAGATAAAATCATAAAAGAAGCTAGGGCCAGGACTAGTCCGGAAAGCGAGGCCATGATCCAGGACTTGGCGTTGCCGATTCTCTCGGCATTGCCGCCGGCGGTCAGCCACAAAACTCCGCCCCACATCAGAACCACGGCTGCCAGGATTCCGACTATGCCGATAGCATATTTGTAGATAGCCACGATATAGTTGCCGATTGCCTTGGTGCTGCCGTCGGGTTGGACCTCGTTTACATTTAGGCCGGGGATTTGGACTTGGGGTTGAAATTTAGCCTTGGCGCCTGGTTCTAATAACGATGCTTTGGTTTCTTGCGGAGTCAGCAATAGAAAAATAAGGCTAGCTAACTGCAGGATAAAAATCAAAAGAAAAACCATTATTAAAATTTTAGAAGCTTTTTTTTGCATATTTTATATGAATTATGAATTATGAATTAGGAATTAGGGTTTCTGTTTTTCCACCTGATTCCTAATTCATAATTCATGATTCCTAAAGTCAGCCGATAAATCTTATCTCATCATCGCCTTTTTTAACCTCGCGAATTATTTTTTCAATCATCTCGCCGGTAATGTCCCGTCCGCCCAGGCCGACTATGAAACTCTGGATTTTAGCATTGGCTTTACCTTGAGCGACTGCTTTAATTTCTGAAGCCAGGGGCCCGGTGTGACCCAAGGAAATGGCTTTTTCCAGCACGGCTACATATTTGGCTTTTTTTATAATATTAAAAATCTCTTCAGCCGGAAACGGACGATAAGTTTTAATCTTCAAAACCCCGATTTTTCTGTTTTTGTCCGCTACATCTTTAATAGTGCCGACCAGCGAACCCATGGCAACCAAAATTATTTTTGGATTTTTCGCGCCATAATATTCAATTAAACCATTGTTGATTGTTGATTGTTGATTGTTGAGTTGTTTTTTATTTATAACTTTATTATATGTCAAATATTCTTTATTAATTAAATTTTGCGAGTTAGTTAAATTATCATGCAGTTCTTGACGGATTTCCATATAGTGAGCCGGAGTAGCAAAAGCGCCCATGGTAACAGGATTTTTAGGATCAAGAAACTCTCCTATCTTTGGTTTATATTCGGGCAGGTATTTTTTAATGGTTTTTTTATCAGGAACAATAACCGGTTCGTAGGTGTGGGTGAGAACAAAGCCGTCAATGTTTATCATCGCCGGCAACCTTAATTTCTCCGCCAGTTTGTAAGCCATAATATGCTGACCGACCGCTTCCTGGTGGTTTTCGGCAAAAAACATCAGCCAGCCGGCATCACGGACGGTCATAGCGTCCTGGTGGTCATTCCAAATTGTTATTGGCGCTGATACTCCGCGATTAGCGCAGGTCAAAACCACCGGCAGGCGCATGCCGGCGATATTAAAAACTACTTCAGTCATTAAAAGCAGGCCTTGTGAGCTGGTGGCGGTATAAACTCGGACTCCGGTGGCGCTGGCTCCTTCTACGATAGAAGCGGCCGCGAATTCGCTCTCGGCCCGTACGTACTCGTAATCGGCTTCTCCGTCAGCTTTAAATTTAGCCAAGTCTTCCACGATATGGGTTTGAGGCGTAATCGGATAAGCCGACACCACAGCTGGGCCAATGTTGTTAATAGTTAGTGCTATTGCTCTTGAGCCCTCAAGTATTTGATTATTATTGTTTATCATAAATGTTAATTTTTAATTTCTAATTCACCTAATTTCTAATAAAATTTCAAATGTTTAAATTGTTAGATTTCAGGGCGTTATTTACACTTTTGTCATTCCCAACTTGCCTGCCCCGCCGAGCGGTGCGCGGCCGGGGATTGGGAATCCAGGGGATAGCCGCAAGATAATTTTTAAAGCATTGGGATATAATCCCCGTTTTTACGGCTCACCCCTGGATCCTCCGGTCAAGCCGGAGGATGACAAGAAAAGGAATTTTAGCATTAATTTCTATGGCAAAACTATAAACAACGCTAATAATTCTTACAGTTTAATTCCAAATGTTTAAAAATTTATAATTTTGGCATTAGACATTTTATTAGGAATTAGAAATTAGATGAATTAGAAATTTTGGTTACTTCTTATCCAACTCCATCACAATCGCCTTAACCGGGCATTCTTCGGCGCAGAGAGCGCAACCCTTGCAGAAATCATAGTCTGTTTTTGGCTTTAATTTAGCTTTTATTTTTACCATGGCGATAGCGTTTTCCGGGCAAATACGGGCGCAGGTGCCGCAGCCGATGCATTTTTTCAAATCGGTCTTGGGGATAAAGGTCCGCCAGCCGCCGGTTTTATTTTTGGTTGTGGAACTTGGCTTTGAGGTAATCTTCATATATTACTCCCACAAATCAACGAATCTTTTCACCTGCCTAGACGGCAAGGCTGGCGAATTTACAAATCCTAATTTAAAGATATTTTAACGATAATTTGTAAATTTGTATTTGATTTGTATATCCGCGGGTATTTTATTTATGAGTTATAAGCTTGAGTGACAGCTTTGATATTTTTGTCAACAATTTCGCTGCCTTTGCTCCCGAATTTTTGTTTAACAGCTTTTTTTAGTGATTCTAAGCTTACTAATTCTGTCTTCTTGGCAAATGCCCCCAGGATTACCGTATTAACCAGATTCCGGCCAATTACTTCCAGGGCGATTTTGGTGGCGTCAATTACGAATATATTTTCTTTAGGGAGGTTCAATTTAATTTGATTTTTATTTTTTGCGCTATTGATAATTACTTTTGTATTCTGTCCGCAGCCTTTGGCCACATTAACCGAATCCAACAAGGTAGCGTCTTGGATAATCAAAACATCCGGCTTGTAAACATGCTCTCTGGTTCGAATTGCTTGATCGCTGATTCTGACAAAAGACTCAATCGGGGCGCCGGTTCTTTCCACGCCAAAAGAAGGAAAGGCCTGGGCGACTTTTCCGTCGTTGAAAGCAGTAATGGCAATTAGTTCAGCGGCGGTGACAACACCCTGTCCGCCGCGGCCGTGGATTCTTATTTGAGTCATAATATTGAAATTATTAGAAATTTACTCCTTCCCGCCATAGGCGGATCGTCGTGAAATTTATAGAAACTAAATTGTCGCTTATCAGCCGCTATTTAATTTCTATAAATTTCTATTAATTTCAAGCTTCATTTTAATAAATTTTCAACAATTTGAATAAATAAGTTATAGGGAATGTCGCCTTCCACCTTATATCCATTTATAAACCAGGTGGGTGTGCCTGTAATTCCAAAATTTTCGGCGTCGGAAAAATCTTTTTTGATTTGGGGCAGATATTTTTGGTCCGATAGGCACTGGTTGAATCGGGCTTTGTCAGCGCCGATTTGGTTGGCAAGTTCCGGCAGTTGGTCTATAGTAAATTTTCCCTGGTTTTGAAACAGTTTGTCGTGCATCAGCCAAAACAACCCCTGCTCGCCGGCGCAGCGGCCGGCTAAGCTTAGTTCCAATGAATTTTCCAGAATCGGCAGGTCCCTATGTATTATCTTAACATCTTTTTTATATTTTAGCCCGATTTCCCGAATTTTTGTGTAGGAGTTTTTACAAAGCGGACAATTGTAATCGGCAAATTCCACAATGACCACTTTTGGACTAGCCGAACCGGTCCAGTAGCTGCTGCCATCGCCTTCGGCCTTATATTGGACGCCTTGCAAGACTTGGCTGGCCTGGCTTTGGCCGCCTTTAATATTTTTATAACTATTATAGATATAAAAGCCAAAAGCCACAGCTAGAACGGCTATAAAAGCAAGAATCAAAATCAGCAAGACTGCCCACCATTTTTTATACCAAGGTTTGTCCATCAGTTACTTTAATGATAGAATTAAATTATATTATTATTATAACACTTTTTATATGAATAAACAAAATTATAAATACGGGGATTTTGACCTGGAGAAAGAAACGGAGAAAAAGTATAAAAAACGGGATAAAAAGAAAAAACCGAAAATGAGGGTGTCGGGCTCCTCGGTAAAAAAATTACAAGAGATAATAACAAAAAAATGAAGATAATATCCTGGAACGTCAATGGAATAAGAGCGGTTATCAAAAAAGGCTTTTTGGATTTTTTAAAAAAAGAAAAACCGGATGTTTTATGCCTGCAGGAAATAAAAATTGCCGAATCGGCGCGGAAAAAAGAATTGGCTGAAATTTTGTTGCCGAAAAAAATTGGTTATGAAATTTTTTGGAATTCGGCCCAGAGGCCCGGGTATTCGGGGACGGTTATTTTAGTGAAAACCTCACCCCCAACCCCTCTCCCTCCAATTCGGCGGGCAGGCCTTCTTAATGAGAGGGGAGTCAATGGTTTTAGTATAAAAAAATTTGACATAGAAGGCCGAGTACAAACTTTAGATTTAGAAAAATTTTATCTGGTCAATGCCTATTTTCCCAATGCCAACCACGAGTTGTCGCGGCTGGATTATAAGTTAGAGTTTAACAAAAATTTATTAAAATATCTTAAAAAATTGAAAAAATCCAAGCCGGTTATAATCTGCGGGGATTTTAACGTCGCTCACCAGGAAATTGATCTGGCTCGGCCAAAAGACAATGTCGGCAATCCCGGCTTTACTTATGAGGAGCGCGACTGGATGACTAATTTTTTAAAAAGCGGCTTCATAGACACTTTTCGCCATTTTCATCCCAGGAAGCAAGAATACTCCTGGTGGAGCTACCGCTTTAGCGCTCGGGCCAAAAACATCGGCTGGCGGATTGACTATTTTTGCTGTTCTGATAAGATAATTAAACAAACAAAAAGTTCTTTTATAATGAATAAAATTATGGGCAGCGATCACTGTCCGGTTGGGATTGAAATAAAAGTTTAAATTTATTTAATATTAGCTTGAATTTGACAAATTTTTTTATTATGCTATTATATGTGTATAGTTAATTTTATGAAGAAAGCAAACATAACCAAAGCGATTTTGTCTTCTGGAAGCGGAAGCGGATCCTCATCTGACCTTGGGGTTAGTTAATTTTGGTTATGTTAATATAATTTTTAAAAATAGATTAGATACAAAAACCAAAGAAACTGACCCTTAAAAGGGTCAGTTTCTTTATTTTTAAAGAGCTCTTTTGTAAAATTTTAGAAACATATAAATTTGATTTTTTTAAAAGAAAGGAGGGTGTTGTGGCCGGAAATGTTCAATATGTAATTGAGGAGCCGAAACAGGATTGCTGCAAACATTGGGTTGGCCTTGCGAAAAAAAATCCCGCAGTCTATCCCGATGGCGTTAAATGTCAATCATGCGGCAATTGGCATAAATCTGAACTAAAGGTCAAAGAAGTTTTAGCAGCTTAAAGAAAGGAGGATGCTTAAATGGGTGAATGTTGCCAACAAGGAAAAAGTGGTGGAAGTGGAAAGTGTGAGAATAGCTCCTGTGGGTGTGGCGGAGAATGCAAAAACAAAGATGTTGTCGCAACCGACGATCATGGGACGCCAACCGTGGTTGAGCCAGAAGCTGGCCATATATACACATTTGGCGGTGCCTAGAACAAAAGTTCATTTCAGAAAGGCCTTGGAACTATTTATAGTTTCATGGCCTTTTTCATTTGCTTTTTAGGCTTGATTAAGATAAAATAAGGTTATAAATATTAGCGCTAAATTGCTAAATAGTTAAATTGCTATTTGTTTTGTATGAAGAAATATGATTTTAATAAAATAGAAAAAAAGTGGGCACAAAAGTGGGTTAAGGACAAAGTTTTTACGTCGGATTTGGCCAAGGTCAAGAATCCGTACTACGCCTTGTTTATGTTTCCGTATCCGAGCGCCGAAGGGCTTCATATTGGCAATTTCTACGCCTTTACCTGCGTGGACGTGATGGCCAAATACAGGAAACTGCAGGGCCGGGATGTGTTTGAGCCGATTGGCTGGGACGCTTTTGGCATCCACTCGGAAAATTACGCTTTACAAATTGGCCAGACGCCCATGAAAATGCTTAGCCGGACTATAAAGAATTTTCGCAAGCAATTATCTTCTGCTGGTTTGGGTTGCGATTGGACGCGGGAAGTTGATACTACTACACCAGAGTATTACAAATGGACGCAGTGGATTTTTACCAAACTGCTTGAAAAGGGCCTGGCTTTTCAGAAAAAGGCCATCTTGAATTTTTGCCCGTCCTGTAAAACCGTTTTGGCTGATGAACAGATTGAAAGCGGGGCCTGCGAGCGCTGCGGAACCGCGCCGGAGAAAAAAGAAATGAAGCAGTGGTTTTTCAAGATCACGGCTTTTAGCCAGCGGCTTTTGGACGGGCTTCCTAAAATGGACTGGTCGGAGATTACCAAATCGGCCCAAAAAAATTGGATTGGCCGAAGCGAAGGAGCAATGGTAAAATTTTCGATTGCCGATTGCCGATTGCCGATTGAAATTTTTACCACCAGGCCTGACACTTTGTTTGGAGCGACTTACTTTGTGCTGTCGCCGGAACATCCGCTGGTTGCCAAAATTACGACCAAAGAGCAGAAAAAGCAAGTGGAAAAATATATCCGCCAGGCCGGCGCCAAATCAGAGCTGGAGCGGACCGAAAATAAAGAAAAAACTGGTGTCTTCACCGGCGCTTACGCGCTTAATCCGATTAATAAAGAAAAGATTCCAGTCTGGATTGCCGACTATGTTTTAATGGGCTATGGCACCGGCGCGATTATGGCCGTGCCGGCCCATGATGAGAGGGATTGGGAGTTTGCCAAGAAGCAGGGGATAGAGATCAGGCAGGTGGTAGCGCCATATTGGAAAGTTACTACCGGCAACGCCGTTCCTAAGCCGAATCTGCCCACCATTAAAAGAAATAATGCAGACGTGATAGTAAAACATTGGGAAAAAGATGAATATTTAATATTAAACTGGAAAGAAACCGGCTGGACCAGTTTTGTGGTAGGAGGGATAGAAGACAATGAAAGCCCGGAGGCGGCGGCGGCCAGGGAGGTCCGGGAAGAAACTGGTTTTAAAAATATTAAATTTGTTAAAAAAATATGGCCCCAGTTTTATAATTTTGCCTGCGCTGTCCACAAGAATAGAAATCAGATTGCCAGAAGGACGATTCTTTATGTAGAGCTGAAAAATAGCGAGCAGGAAAAAATTACTTCAAAAGAAAAAGCTAAACATAGTTTTAAGTGGTGTCCCGGGCATGAAATCGGAAAGCTTGATTTGATAGATGCTCATAAAATTGCCTGGAATTTTTTTAATCAAAAAGAAGCGGCTTTTATAGAGGCCGGAGTAAATATTAATTCAGATTTTCTTGATGGTTTAACAACCGAAGAAGCCAAAAAGAAAATGATTGCCTGGCTGGAAGAAAAAGGCCTAGGCAAGGGAACGGTGAATTACCGCTTGAGGGATTGGTGCATTTCCAGGCAGAGATACTGGGGGCCGCCGGTGCCGATTATCCATTGCCCGAATTGCGGACCGGTGGCAGTGCCGGAAAAAGATTTGCCAGTCAAACTGCCGGAACTGGACAAGGGCTGGGAGCCGGCCGGAGACGGCCGGGGACCGCTGGCCAAAGTGAAAGGGTTTATGGAAGCCAAATGCCCCAAGTGCGGCGGAGAAGCCGAGCGGGAGCCGGATGTGATGGATAATTTTTTGGATTCGGCCTGGTATTTTTTCCGCTATCTTTCTCATGACAATAAAAAGGAAATTTTTGATAAAAAGCGAGGAAAAAAGTGGCTGCCGGTTGATTTGTATGTGGGCGGGAACGAGCATGCTGTTCTTCATCTGATGTACACCCGCTTTATCACTATGGCCTTGCATGACTTGGGCTTGATTGATTTTGACAATCCTTTTAAAAGGTTTCGGGCCAATGGCATGATTTTAAAAGACGGCGCCAAGATGAGCAAATCCAAGGGCAATGTGATTAATCCGGAAGAGTATGGCAAAAAAGTCGGCTATGACGCTTTGAAAACTTATTTATTATTTCTTGGGCCGATGTCGGAAAACCGGTCTTTTACCGACCAGGGAGTGCAGGGCGCCAGGCGCTGGGTGGAAAAAATTTACAAACTAAAAGATAAAGCATTAAAGAGCCATAAAGATAGTCCGGAAGTTATAAAAAAACTGCACCAAACCATAAGGGTGGTGACAGAAGATTTTGAAGACCAAAAGTACAATACCGCCGTCGCCCGGCTGATGGAGCTGACGAATGTTTTTTCTGTTGCCAAACAAATTTCCCCGGATTCTTGGCAGAAGTTTTTGGCCCTGATAGCGCCTTTTACTCCGGCTTTAGCTGAGGAACTGTGGCGCGAACTGGGCGAAAAAAATTCCATATTTAATTCCAAATCCTGGCCAAGTTATGATAAAAAATTAGTCAAAGACGAAACCATAAATCTAGTAGTTCAGATAAATGGCAAACTGCGCGATACGATTGAAGTTGAAGCCGGCATTGGCGAAGAAGAAGCCGGGGAAGTAGCTTTGAGGAGTGAAAAAATTCAGAAGTGGATAAAGGGTAAAAAAGTGGTCAAGGTGATTTTTATTAAGGGGAAGTTGGTGAATATTGTGATAAAGTAATTTTTTTGTCATTCTGAGCGTAGCGAAGAATCTCGGGGAGCCGAAAGTGTAATGTGCATAATTCAAGGATTGTTATATTAAAGATATAAGTTGACATATATAATTTATTTCCCGGGGATCCTTCGCTACGCTCAGGATGACATGGGGGTTGTTTAGAGTATGAAAATAATCAAATCTGAAAAAATACCTATCAAGATGTGGCTGGACAAAATTGAGCCGGACGCTTTAAAGCAGGCCAAGAATATCGCCAATTTGCGAGGCGCTTTTCACCACATTGCCATTATGCCAGACGCCCATGTCGGATATGGGATGCCGATTGGCGGCGTGCTCGCCACCCGCGACATAATTGTGCCCAATGCCGTCGGGGTGGACATCGGTTGCGGGATGGTGGCGGTCAAAACTTCAATTCAGGAAATTAATAGACCGACTCTGAAGCAAGTTCTAGAAAAGCTAAGAAAAACCATTCCCACCGGTTTTAACCATCATAAACAGCCGCAAGACTGGGAGGGGTTTAGCCGAGCGCCGGATGTTCCGATTATCCGGCAGGAGCTAAAGTCCGCCCGTAGGCAGATTGGCACTCTGGGCGGAGGCAACCATTTTTTGGAAGTTTTACAGGAAGCCGATGACAAAAAGCATAATTTGAAAAGTAATAAAAATATCTGGCTGATGCTTCATTCCGGCTCGCGCAACTTCGGCCTGAAGGTGGCCAGCGCTTATCACAAAAAAGCGGTTCTGTATTGCCAAAATAAAAATATAAAAATACCAGATAGGGAATTGGCTTTTATAGAAATCAAATCAAAAGAAGGCCAGGAATACTGGCAAGCCATGAATTACTGTCTGGAGTTTGCGGCCGCCAACCGGCGGCTGATGATGGAACGGTTTATGGCGATTTTTCAGGATATTATTGGGTGCGAATTTATAAATTTTAACAAGGAGCATGATCAGGAATACCCCACCCCAACCCTCCCCTTCGCAAGGAGAGGGAGTGAGGGAATTTCTGTTTGCATTCATCATAACTACGCTTCCGAAGAAGAACATTTTAGCGAGAAGGTAATAGTTCACCGCAAGGGAGCGACTAGCGCTAATGCCGGCCAACTGGGCATAGTGCCAGGCTCAATGGGTACGCCTAGCTACATCATAGAGGGCCTGGGTAACCAGGAGAGTTTTATGAGCTCGGCCCATGGAGCCGGCCGGCAAATGGGTAGAAAGGAGGCTAACCGGAGGTTGAATGAAAAACAAGCCGAAGAAGCCATAAAAGGCGTGCTGTTCGGCCGCTGGCATGGCAAGTTTGACGAGGCCCCGCAGGCCTACAAAGACATTGAAGAGGTGATAGACAAGCAAATTGATTTGGCCCGGCCAATCGTAAAATTAAAACCAAAAATGGTGATGATAGGAAACTAATTATAATGCGAAAAACGATTACTATGCGAAACTATGAAAATACTAAAGTTGCTTTTTCGCATTTTCGTAGTTTCGCATAATTTTTTCGCATTACAAATATATGAAATACTTTAACGAAAAAATTTCTCCCGGATTTGTGGCCCTTTTTTCCGGGCGGATGATTCAATTTGCGGCCAATGGTTTTATCGGCTTGTTTTTGCCGATTTTTTTGCTGACTAAATTAAATTATAGGATTGAATATGTATTTTTGTATTATTTGATCGGTTATGTCGGCTATGCCTTAGTGCTCCCTTTTGGGGTCAGGCTTTTAAACAAAATTGGTCTAAGGCGCTCGCTTCGAATCAGCGTGTTTTTGGACGGGGCTTTTTATGCCTGCCTTTTTTTCATTGACAAGAGCCCTTTGTTTTTATTGGTTTTATCTGTGATTATAATAGTGGCGGACCGGCTGATGTTTTGGCTCCCTTTTCATATTGATTTTGCCAAATTTACCGAAAAATCAAACCGGGGCAAAGAGGTTAGTTTGCTTTGGGGCACTAAATCTTTTTTGGGAGTGATTCTGCCGGTGGCGGCCGGATTTTTTATCGGCCGATTCGGTTTCAATTTTGTATTTATAATTGCTATTGTCCTTTTTGTCTCGGCTTTTATTCCTTTTTTGATGCTGCCGCGGACAAAAGAAAAGTTCAGCTGGGGCATAGTTGAGACTTTCAAAAGATTTTTTTCCAAAGATAATCGCAGGCTGGTAATCGCCAACCTGGCCAATGGGGCGGAAAACACGGTCGGGGTGATAATTTGGCCGATTTTTATTTGGCAATTGTTTAATGGTAATTTTTTTGAAGTCGGAGCTATATCCTCTTTGATAATTTTTATTTCAATAATCCTGCAGATGATTGCCGGCAAATACACCGACTTGTTTGACAAAAGAAAAATGCTTCGCTGGGGTTCGGCAATTTACGCTTCTGGCTGGCTGGCTAAAGTTTTTGTCCTAACCGCCGGGCAGATTTTTGTCGTTGGCGCCTACCACAGCTTAGCCCAAATTTTTAAAGATACGCCTTTTGACACCTTGAATTACGAAATCATGGCTGACCACGGCCACTATGTTGACGAGTACACGGTTTTGAAAGAGATGGCGGTCATGCTGGGAAAGACCTTGATGCTGGTATTCGCTATTTTTGTGGCTTTGAATTTCGGCCTGAACTGGACCTTTGGTTTAGCGGCTCTAGCCTCGTTGTTTATTAATATGCTTTAGTCTTGCTTATAGTATTTTAGCCGAAGAGGCGATTGTTTAAGGCAGGCGCGCGGAGCAAAGAATAAAAAATAAAATAAGAAAAATAAGAACGAGAAGACTAGTCTGATTTATTCTTCTCGTTCTTATTTTTCTTTTTAATTTTATTTCTATAAATTAGTCAGCAGCCAGTTGTTATCCGCTTGCTTCTCCACATAAAAATTGACCGGCACTTCGTATCCGCCCATGAAAAAATACACTTTGGTGGAAAATGTTTTTTTCGTTTCGGTTGAATCGCTTAAATTGGCTCCGGACATGATGTTGCCTAAAATAAACCGGCCCTCGGAATCTAAAAAGTCCATGGTGTATTCAATCGCTTTTTGCATTTCAAGCGTAAAATAAGTTACGGCTTCAGTAGTTTTCCCCTGCCGGATGGCGCTGGCGGCGGCCTCAAAAACCGCTTGAGCGTCTTGGCGGTTTATTTGACTGCAGTTGGCGCAGGCTTGGCCGTCATCAGGAGAGCTTTCAGGCTCGCCGATATTTATGCTTTCTAAATTTTGATCGGTAATGCCCAAACTCAAATTCCGCATTATCGCGAAAGCGTCTTCCGGCCGGCCGAGAAAATACCGCTTCTGGTCAGCCGGATTCAGGTACCAAGCCTGGCCGTTTTTTTGGGTTTGAAGGAAAATTTTACCCAAGTGTTGGCTAGTAAAATTTAGATCAATGTTTATTTTCCCGTTTCCCAGGGGATTGTAGCTATTTTCCACTTCGGTCTGGTCGCTGTAGCCGTCATTGTCAGAGTCAGGATTATCCGGGTCGGTTTCCAGCGCCGCTTCCATGTTATCCGGCAGGCCGTCAGCATCAGAATCAGGAGAAGATTCTATTGCGCCAATTGGAATTTTAGTTAAGTCATTGTTGATTATGCCAATACCTAAATTTCGCATTAAACTGAAAGCATCAGCCGGGCGGCCCAAAAAATATCGTTTTTGGTCAGCCGGATTTAGGTACCAAGCCTCGCCATGGGTTTCAACTTGCAAGAGAATCAGGCCGGAGAGCTTTTCGGCCAGATTTTCTTCGGCTTTTGCGCCTGGAAAAATCAGACAGGCGGCCACGAATATTAAAATTGTAATTAATTTTTTTGGCATGGTTATTTTTATATAATCCGTAGCAATCGGTTAAATCCGTGTTATCCGTGTTCTATTATAAATTTAGAACACGGATTTAACTGATTAAATGGATTAACACAGATTTTTTTATAGCTTAACACTTTTTTGAGCTATTGCTGACTATTTATTTATAATTTGCTATAATATAAGTATAATTAATTATAGCAAAAAATATGGTCAATATAAAGAAAATAATAAAAGGAGGGGTGGTGATAGCGGCAGTTGTTTTAATAGTTGTTTTGATGAAGGGGATTTATGATTATGCGGAATTTAAAAGCGTGGAAGCGGCCGCTACTGGGTTTCCGGTTGAATGCGGCATTGTCAGGACAGGAGTCATTATACCCGGATGCGTCAGGGTTGAAGGCAAATGCACCTGCCAGTTTTGCGAGGCCTCGCCTTGCGACGGCAATACCGAAGTCCAGTTTCAGGCTCAGCCGACCGATAAATGTAGCACTAATTTTTTCTGCATTGATAAAAGTTTTGCCAACTACACCGGCGGTCCACCTAAAACCGGGGACCAGGCGATTGTGGGCGCAACTTCTTTCATAATTACCCAAAATGCGGTTTACGGCACTCCAAGCGTGGCCGCAAAAGGAATTGATAAGGCTCTTAATTGGTTTGATCAGGTGATAGCCGGATTTAGGAATTAGCGGGTGAGATATTTAAGATTTTTGGGATTATTGTATGGATTTATTAAAAAAAACAAAACAACTTTGCCAAGAGCATGATATAAAACCTGCCCGTTCCCGCGGGCAGAGTTTTTTAATTTCCGAGGATGTTTATGATAAAATTATCCAGGCGGCGGATTTAAAACCGGACGATACTATTCTGGAAGTCGGGCCGGGTTTGGGTTTTTTGACCGAGCGGCTGGCTAAAGCCGCCAAGCAGGTGGTGGCAGTTGAAATTGATAAGAAGTTAGTTCAGGTTTTGGAAAAAAGATTAAAAGAGCAGGGGATAGGGAATGTGGAAGTGGTGAAGGAAGATATTTTAAAAATTTCGGCCAAGGAACTTAGTTCTGGGTACCCAGAACTAAGTTCCGAGAGATGTTATAAAATCGCTGCCAACCTTCCCTACAATATCACCTCAATTTTTTTGCGGAAATTTTTGTCGGGGGAGCAAAAACCAAAGTCCATGACCCTGATGCTGCAAAAAGAAGTGGCTGAAAGGATTGTAGCTAAGCCGGGTAAGATGAGCCTGCTCTCTGTGTCGGTTCAGTTTTATGCCGAGCCAAAGATTGTTGAACAGGTAGGAAAAGAGAATTTTTGGCCAGAGCCTGAAGTGGATTCAGCGGTTGTAAACCTCACCCCCCACCCCCCTCTCATTCGCAAGGAGAGGGGGAGTGAAAAAGAGTTTTTTAGGTTAGTTAAGTTTGGGTTTAGCGCCAGAAGAAAAATGCTCAAAAATAATCTAGCCGGCGGTTTGCGGATAAGCCAGGATAAGGCAGAGGATTTGATAAAAAAGGCCGGTTTTAACCCAAAAGCGAGAGCCCAGGAATTGTCGGTTAAAGACTGGATAAAATTATTTGGAGAATTTGAGGGGAATGTGGTATAATATTATTAAGTTGTTATTGGTTAATTGACATTTAGTTTGTTTAAATTTTTAATTTTTAATTTTTAAAATAATTCTTTAATTCTTAATGTTTTAAAAGCCGTAAAATAATGAAGTATGATTTAGAGGAGCGGACGGCTAAATTTGGCGAAGAAATAATAAAATTTTGCCGATCAGTAAAGGAGGATAATATTACAAGATCTTTATTAAGCCAGGCAGTCAGGTCAGGCACCAGTTTAGGGGCAAATTACATGGAGGCCAATCAAGCAAGCTCCAGGAAAGATTTTAAAAATAAGATTAGGATTTGCCAAAAGGAATCTAACGAAACAAAGCATTGGTTAAGAATGATAGCCATGGCTGTTCCCGAGAAAAAGGAAGAATGCCGGATATTATGGAAGGAAACCCATGAATTGACTTTAATATTCGCAAAGATTTCCAGAAGTTGCGCAGAAAATAAGTAATTTTCCCCAGTTTTTAAAAATTAAAACATTTAGTTATTATTTAAAAATTTAAAATTTAAAAATTACAAAATTAAATGGAAGAAGATTACCAAAATTTACCAAGTGAAAATAATTCTGAAGATAATTTCCAAGACAACCATCCTTCACCTCCTCCCCAGCCATTAACAAGAAACCAAAAAATCGCGGTCGGAGGCTTGGCGGTTTTTGCCGTGCTGGTGGTAGGGATGTGGATGGCCCAGTTTAAAGAAAACATAGGGAAGCCCTTTACCAAAATTGCGGATAATGCTAATATGGAAAGTCAAACTTCCGCCGCCTGCACCGGCCCTGATTGCCAGGCGCAAAGCGAGGCCGCCTTGCGCGCCCAGGATACGGACGGAGACGGTTTGTCCGACTATGATGAGCTTAATATTTATAACACCTCGCCTTATTTGGAAGATTCAGACAGTGACGGCTTCAAAGACAAAGAAGAGATAGATAATGGAAAAGATCCCAATTGCCCTGTTGGCCGAGACTGCTATGCTTCTGGCTTGGTTAATGAAGGCGCCGAAGAAGAAGCCCCAGCCCAACAACAAGGTTCTTTAAATACTATACTTGACCAGCTTGGTTATGGCCAAACTGCCGCGCCAGCTGACGGGACTACGCCTTCAGAAGATGAATTAAAAGCATTGGTCGGCAGCCAAATGGACGCCGCCACTTTGCGCCTGCTCTTGATAGAAAACGGCATGGACGAACAGACCTTGAGCCAGATCAGCGACCAAGACCTGATGGCAGCTTTTTCAGAGGTGTTGAAGGAATAATATTGAGATGAATTAAAATAAAAGTTTTTGAGGTCACAATTTGTGATCTTAGAAAAAAGCCAAATATTATAGAAACTAAGTTTAATTTTAAAGAATTATAATAAGAAAAATACAAAAGTATAGCGCATTAAATTATGATTTCAGAATATATTGAAGGAAAAGTTTATATATTCATAGACGCGGCTAATATTTTCTACTCGCAACGCACGCTTGGATGGAGGATTTCTTATAGTAAATTAATAAAATATTTAAAGAGCGAGTGCGGAGAAAATACAAAATGTTTTATTTATGTGGCATATAATGAAAGTCGAAAAAGCGAGCAAAAATTTTTAGATATGCTTGATATTAATGGCTATATTTTACGCACAAAAGCAATAAAGAAGATCCAGGTAAGCGATAATTATAAAAAACATAAAGGGAATCTTGATATTGAATTGGCCTTTGAAATGGTTGAATTAGCGGATAAATATGATACGGCAATATTAATGTCGGGCGATAGTGATTTTTCTGTTCCGATTGATAGAATCAAAACTAAGAAAAAGAGGATTATTATAATGTCCACAAGAGGAAGAGTCGCTAAAGAGCTTTTAGAAAGAGCAAAATTTGTTGATATAAGAAAATTAAAAGATATTATTAGCCAATAAAAAAATCTGGAGACATTCCCTTGCGGGAAGCTCCAGAATGCTATCACACTTATAATATAGCACATTAGATTTTATTGTCAAGGGCACCGAATTTTCCTCCTCCCTAACCCTCCCCCGCCCCCTATCCCGGCCTTTCCCCCGCTCCCGCGAGTCGCGGGGAAAAGGAGCTATGAGAAAACTTTTAGTTTATGATTTTCTAAAGATATTCAAAAAGAAAGAAAAACTATGTCTAAAAGGAGCAAAATCCAATTGGCCAGGGAATTTAGGAAAAAGCCGACCAAGTCAGAGGGGATGATGTGGCAGGCCTTAAGAAGAAATAATTTTATGGGGTTAAACTTCAGAAGACAGCATGTGATTGAAGGGTTTATTGTAGATTTCTATTGCCATAAGCTAAAGTTAGTCGTAGAGATAGACGGGTCAATTCATCAATATCAATTAGACGATGATATAAAAAGGCAGGAAATAATCAAGAAAAAAGGTATTAAATTTTTCCGAGTGAGCAGTAAAGACGCGGAACATAATTTAAAAGAAGTTTTAAACAGATTAGAAATTTTTATAAAAGAGAACTTTGAAATTTAACCCCCTCCCTGGCCCTCCCCCGCTCATTCTTCGCGGGAGAGGGGAACTATGAAAAACCGTTTTCCATAGCCCCCTTTCCCCCGTGAGGAACGAAACGGGGGAAAGGCCGGGATAGGGGGCTAAACCCGGGATAGGGGGCCAAGCGAGCCAAAATAAAAAAACCCCTGTTCAAATAGCGAACAGGGGGTGGGGGATGCGCCGATTATAGCAGTTGGGCGCGTGGGTGAGTGGTCTTGTAAAGAGCGATTTACCTCTGGTCGTCGGGAGTGATGGCCGAGGTTTGGATAGCCAGCGGACCGATCAGAGATTTGGCATAGCCGTCAAAGGTATCGTAGAGTTTTTCTGTCGGAGCACTTTTTACCGCTTCAATCTTCGTGAAAGCCTTGTAGGCGAGAAATGCGGGCGAGTCGCCAACGGTTATAGCCATAACAATGATAACATCCTGACCATTGTGTGTCCCCAAGTTAAGACGAAGCAACGATTTACCATTGACAGGTCTTTCGTCAATAAAGCCGTTGTCTTTAAATTCAAGAGCGTTTCCTTGCTTTTGAGTATATTCTACGGCTTTGTTTTCAGCGTTTTTTAAAGCCTGCGTTCTTAATTCTTTCGCATTTCCGCTTTCCTTGATTTTTTGCCAGCCTTTTTCTAAAAGCTTGAAACCAAGTCCGTAGCCATTCTTGGGTTGCCATTCACCGTTGGGATTTGCATTGTTTGCGTTGGAAGCCGCATTTTGGGCTCCGGCCCAGCCAGCGTTTGCTGTCGCATTAAAACCGAAGATAAAAACGAACATAGCAACGACAGCTACCATTGTCAATAATTTTTTCTGCCTTTTCATTACGGCACCTCCTTTGTAAAAGTTTTTTGAATTATTATAAATTTTTAAGGAAATTATTTTATATTAAAATTATAATATATAAAGGTTAATTATTTATTAAGATTATAGCATAATATAGGGGATTGTCAAGACATTTTATGAATTTTTATTTAATTTTAGCCGAATATGGACAAAAAAATAGCTAAGAAAAAAATATATAATAGTAAATTTTTAAAGAAATTAATAATAATTTTTTGTTGTTTTGTTTTTATTTTTTTTCTTGGCATGGGTTATGTCTTAGCCGATGATTTTGGGGAAGCGGGTGGCGTAAACACAAACCCGTTAATGCAACAGATAAATGATTTAACAGCAAAAAAATCTGAAATACTAAGTAAATTAAATGATCCGAGTACCATTAAAACCGTAGATGAGGCTACAGCCAAAGCAACATTATTGCAAATGGATGAGCAGATAGCAAAATTACAGGATCAGCTAGTAAACCAAGAAACAAACTGGATGACACAATTTAAAAATTGGGCTTGGGAAATTGCCCAGGGTGAGGTGGCGGCCAAGGCCTATAAGGCCAGCTTGAGAAGCTTTTTAAATCAGATGGCTTATGATATGGCGACTTATTTAGCTACAGGCAATGAAGGGCAAAAACCAATGTTTTATACCGAGGGTTGGGGAGAGTATTTAAAAAATATTGGCGATAATGCGGCCGGAACATTTTTAGAAACATTGGGTAAAGAAGGGCCGATTAAATTTAATTTATGTAACCCCAGTACACCGATGGTGGCCATAAGGATAAACCTTGGATTGACGAAATATAAACCGGATAAGCCGGAATGTACTTTTTCTAAAATGACAGAAAATTGGGAGAAGGCCTTGCAGGATAAAAATTTCTTGATTGATTTCCAGGACATGTTTAACCCCTGGTCAAATGACTTAGGCATTGCTTTAACTCTGCAGACAGGCATTCTGCAAACCGTAAAGTATAATACTGATGACGCAGAACAAACAAGAATTGAAGGCCAGGGTTGGCAGCCAGTCAGAGCTATAATCGAAGATAAAATTAAAACCCCGGCTGATTTAGTCGGAGAGGCTTCTAGAAATGTAATTGGTAAATCTACTCGGGCTGAAGAAGAATATACCGGCTCTATTGTGGCCGATGCCATAGATGTTTTTATTAATACCTTAATAGGCAAGTTAGTTGACAAGTGGTTAACAGAAGGTATAGTAAAAGATTTTTCAGACAATGCTTATGATTGGGCGGGGTTACATAATGAATTAGCGGGTGGTGGTTCGGGTGCGACTGAAGCCCAAAGCAGGTTTGTGGCCTTTACTAATCCTAATTTTTCAGTGAGGGGAGATTATAATGCTATGGCTGAACTAACTCTCTGTCCTGACCCGACCAAGGCCGGACCGACTGAATGCGTGATAACCGATAACTTCCGGCAGGCGATTGAGCAGAGATTGACTGTGGGCCAGGCCATGGACCAGGGGTATTTGAACCGCAACGGCATCTTTGGCTTTTCGGCTGACGGGCTGGAGCCGAGTTATTTTGACTCCAATTATCCTTATCGGTCAATGATAATTTTGCGCAAATTCAGGATATTGCCGGTGGGCTGGGAGCTGGCGGCCGAATATATAAAAAACAATCCCCAAGCAGTCGGCAGTACTAGAAATCTGGGCGATCTAGTGGCCTGCTTTGATCCTGGAGACGGCTATACCGGCTACTTTGCCGATTGGTGCGCCGGTCTGGTTGATCCCAGCTGGGTCTTGAAAGCTCCGCTTAATTACTGCAAGCGGGAAGGCCCGGGACCCCAGATTATTTCAGAAATGATTGTGGGCGAGGGCGCTGACAGCCAGCTGGCGGTTTCGCGAAACGACAATTACTGCGCTGATGAGCAGGCCTGTGTCAAGGAAAACGGGGACGGTTCCTGCCAGCTCTACGGCTATTGCACCGAAGAGAGAAGAAGCTGGGATTTTAATACCAATACTTGCGAGCCAAAATATAATACCTGCCAGACTTTCCGCGCCTCTGACGGTTCTACGGTTTCGTACCTAGAAAACAGTTTGGATTATTGCGGAGCCAGCGAGGCCGGCTGCCAGGCTTATTGCACGGACTATGATTATGCAACGCAAGACTATACTTGCGCGGTTGATAGCGGCGATAAAATTCATTTTAATAAAAGCGCTTTGGACTGCGACAGCGCTGACGAGGGCTGCCATGAATTTGTCAGGATCAAGCCTGGACAGAATCAGACCCTGGCCGAAATTCAAGCTGGCGGAGTGGCCGCGGCTTTCAATGATTTTTTTGGCACAGGGACTACTTATTTAAAATTATTGCCTGATTACCTGGAGAACTCTTGTTATGAGCTAAACAGCGACGGCTTTCAGCAATTGAAGGCAAACGCTCCGGCTGATTGCCAGCAATACGTGAGGAAATGCAACAGCAATGAATTGGGTTGCGAGCTTTATACTTCAGCCAAAGATAATATGAGCATAGCGGCTAAAGTTGGGCCGGAGGACTATTGCGATGCCGAGTGCGTTGGTTATGACGGCTATATCCAGGGTGAGACTGCTTTTGAGTCCAGGAAGAATGCTTATTTCATCCCAACTACGGCTAAAACCTGCAGCGCTGCCGCTGCCGGCTGTGATGAGTTTACCAATCTGGACAAAGCCGAACAAGGCGGAGAGGCCAGAGAAAATTATATTTATCTTCGGCAGTGCGTCAAGCCGGGCAGTCCGGGCGCCAATTGCGGCAATTTTTATACTTGGGAAGGAAGCGACGAAGCCGGCTACCAATTAAAATCATTTACTTTGAAAAAAGAAATCGGCGGCCCGGGCCCGTTTGACATCAGCGCCGGAGCCAGCTACCAGGATAGGCAGTGCCAAACGGCCGATGACTATGATTTGGTTAATAATCCCATGTGCCGGGAATTTTATAACGATTCGGGGCAGGTTTTTTACAGATTTTATAATTTTACAGTCACTTGTTCAGATAACTGCTTTCCTTATCGCCTGACCGGCAAAAATATTGATCCTTTGATCACCACTCAAGCCGCTTGCCAGGGAGCAGACAAGCATTGGCAAGCCGGCGCCGGAGAAGATTACTGCATAGTTTGCAAAAGCGGAGGAGTCTGGAATAGCCAGCAAGAGGCTTGTGTTTATATGGCTGTGCCGGGCGAGGGTCGGGCTTGTAGCGCCGCCAATGTCGGCTGCCGGGAATACAGCGGCAACGAGGGCAGCAATATGAATGATATTTTGATTAGTAATTTTGACAGCGGTTCGGCCGAGAGCTGGGAAGGAATCGGCGCCAATATTGAAGTCAGCAATGAGTCCCTGTCCGTGAGCGGCGGTTCTCTGTGGGTCAAAGACGGCAGTTATTCTATTGGATACACCTTGGGCAATTTGATCCACCGGGGTTCGCTTTATACCTTGAGCTTTTTGGCCAAAGGCCAGGTTGGAGCCCAAATCAGCGCGATTTATCTGGTTAATGGCGATAATAAAAAAGCCCAGTTCACCACCACCAGCTTGAGCAATGAGTGGGTTTATTACAAGGTTAATTTAAGCGAAGAAATTGAACATATAATTTCCAGTGATGAAAAATTAGTCATAAAGGCAAACAGCGGCTTCTATATTGATAATATAAAATTAACCGAAATTTTGGACCGCTATTATTTAATAAAAGATTCCTGGTCAACTCCGGATGTCTGCAACCAGGATCCGGCCGGTGATCCATATCCGCTTTATGATTTGGGCTGCGAGAAATACTCGGACCGGAGCGGGACCGCGCATTATTTGCGCAGTTTCAGCCAGTTGTGCGCCGATTCGGCTGTGGGCTGCGAGCTGATGATAGATACGCATAATTACAGCGATCCAGACAGTGTCACCGTCAAAGGCGTGACTGTGCCGGCCAACAGCTTTGCTTTCATAGTTTATGACCAGGACAAGCAGTGCTTGAAAGAGGATAAGGGCTGCCAGCGCTTGGGCGATCCGTACCAGTATGAAAGCGAGGTAATTTACGGCGATGTTTATTTAAAAAATAATCCGGATAAATATAATGAAATTTTATGCCTTGATTCAGAAGTTGGCTGCGAGGAGTGGACCAGCTCCGAAGGCGCTTATTATTTCCGCGATCCGGGCGGCATGGCCTGCGAGTGGCGCCAGCAATACCAGGGCGGTTTTGGCTGGTTTAAGAAGCATATCAAGCGCTGCGACGCCAACAGCGACGGCTATGGCGACGGCGGCATTTGCCTGTCTGACAGCGACTGTGCCGGCGGAGCCGTCTGCCTGACAGAAGGCGACGACAAGCCTTGTCCGACCAGTCCCTGGCTTACGTTTGGCTATGGCGGCAGCGCCGGAACAGTGGTGAACCAGCCCTATCATGATTCAAGCGGCTACTGGGCCGGACTTTGCCCGGCCGAGCAGGCCGGCTGCTCGGAATATATTGATCCGATTTCTCGCTTCAACGCCAATATAATCTTTAACGGAGATTTTTCCCAAGATGTTGATAGCAACGGGCCGGACGGCTGGAGCGGAAATTCCCAGGAGATTATATTGGACAGCTATGCGCTTTACCGTTTAGCCGGAGAAGGGAATGTAGGCAACGTCAGCTTAGATTGTCCGCAAACCCTTTATACCTTAAATGAAAATAATATTTTAATCACGGCTCCGTTTGTAAGCGGCGCGAATGTTTATCGGGTTGATTTAACTATAAGCTCAGGCGAAAAAGGAGTTTTGATTTATTCCAATATAAATACCAGCGGCTGCCGGGTAAATATAGGCGGCGCTAATGGAGGGGTAGAGCTGAAAAAAATAGTGGTTGACTACCAGATAAAATCCGGTTTAGACAAACAAAGCTGCAACGGCTTAGTTGATTTTGAAAAGGGCTGTGTGTTATTTAATGAGCGGACGCAAAATGGCAGTTCTTTGGCCGGCCTGACCTGGGACGCGGATTTGACTATCAATGACCAGACCGGGGTTTCTCCGCAAGTTGGAGTTTTATCCGACCGCGATTCTAATGTTTTAATAAAAGTCAGCCCGGACCGGGTTTGCCAGCAGTGGCTGGCCTGCC
>Ga0210057_1001212_pt1 | contig 39850 bp, 45 predicted proteins | sample CryGeyCG2114_010_2_FD_183968 | JGI IMG/M metagenome (GOLD analysis project Ga0210057, IMG submission 183968) | Groundwater microbial communities from aquifer - Crystal Geyser CG10_big_fil_rev_8/21/14_0.10 (SPAdes) (version 2) | ecosystem: Environmental > Aquatic > Deep subsurface > Groundwater ... | reverse complement strand
GTCATGATAGCCTCCTTTTTGGCTTGCTAGTTTTTAATAACACTAACTAGTTTAGCCTTGGAGGCTATCGTTTTACAAGAACCCAAAGAAAAACCTACATGTCAACTAAATTGCTGAAACTTTAACACTGATTTGTCCACTCATCAAATAAAAGCTTGTCTATAAAAGGACTAAAATCACCGCTAAGGATTCTTTTCTCTAAATTATAAATTAAATTATTTGTCCCTACTTTTCTATCAACCGAAAATGCTGCTTTTATTTTATATTTTACCAAGGCTTCTATTAGGTTATTTTGTCCTTGTTTATCTAAATATTCCAAATTAATAGAAATTAAGAACCTTTCATTATTAGATATCACAAGAAAGCTTAAAAATTGATTTTTTGAATCCCAGGATAAACCATACTCATTTGAAATAATATCAACATGCTCCATCTGCTTATAGCCGGATTCTGTCCGACTACTCAAAAGAATCTCAAAATTTTCCCCTACTCTCCAAAGTATAGCTGGAGTAAATTTTTCCGGATAAAGATTAATTGTTTGAATATCAAAACTACTAGCTAAAGCTTTTAATCTTGAATCAGACAAGGATTCTAACTTCCCAACTCTTTCCTCAAAATCATTTAAAAGACGACTTCTAAATTCTGATTCAGCTAAAACTTCTTTTTCAGGAGCATAATAAAACATTGTTTCTTGTTCCATAAGAAGCAATTTTATCACATTCTAGGGCTTTTAATAAAAATAACTAAAATATTTAAAAAGAAAAACCCGAAGAAAAAAGAGCTACTTTTTTTTCAGCTGATTAACTTCAGCAGACATTGCCTGGGTAACTTTTTTAGGATCACCTAAATAATAATGTTTAACAGGCTTTAAATCTGAAGAAAATTCATAAACTAAGGGTAAGCCGGTCGGAATATTAATTTTAGAAATATTTTCATCAGAAACCTTATCTAAATATTTTATTAAAGCTCTTAAAGAATTGCCGTGAGCAGAAATTAAAATCCTTTTGCCAAGCTTAAGTTCTGAAACAATCTCTTCTTGCCAATAAGCTAAAACTCTTTTAAAAACATCTTTTAAGCTTTCAGTTAAAGGTTCACCGTTAACTGGCTTTTTTAAGGCTGGCGGTCTAACATCATAACCCCGGCGCCATAAATGAACCTGGTTTTCTCCATATTTTTTAATCATCTTAAGCTTGCTTTTACCCTGAAGATCACCATAATGCTTTTCATTTAATCTAAATGACTGTTTTATGGGAATTACCGGATGATTCATTTTTTTTAAAACAATAGTTAAAGTTTCTACGGCTCTTTTTAAAGTTGAGGTCAAAGCCAAATCAAAGATAAAACCATTTTTTTTAAGTATTTCTCCGGCTGCTGCCGCTTCTTCTTTTCCCTCTTCACTTAAACCAATATCTGTCCAGCCAGTAAATCTTTTTTGTTTATTCCATAGACTCTGACCATGACGTAATAAAACTAATTTAATATTCTTCATCTATTTATTTTAAAAAAATATATTATTTCTTAATATTTCTCTATTATACTTAATAACAAAACAGGCTGCCAATTGGCTTTAACTCTTCTAAATAAAAATCGTCTTTCTTAAAAACTGAAGCGGCTCCGCCATCAAGATTTAAAGCATTCTTAATTATAATTCCCTGTTCTTCAAAAATAAGCTTTAAAACCAGAGGTAGCTCTTGAAGTTTTGGACCATTAAACCTGGCTTGTTTTTCAAAAACAGTTAGAAAATACAAATCTCCCTTAACTGTTTCTAAAGCTACCATTCTTCTGGCTGGAAAATCATCTTTAATTTTCAAGCTTAACATAATTCCATCTTCAAACAAAAGCGGTCCTGACTGAATTCCCAAGCGCAAATCCTCTTCTATTAAATCCCTCTTAATAAAAAAATCTCCTTTTTGACTGACCCCAAAAAAACCATCAAAAAGAACACTCTTAATCGCTTTCCCCTTAACTTCCCCTCCGGATATAAACAAACCCAAAGGCTTATTGTTAGTATCATAAAAACTTCCATTTATAGCTTTAGCACATGAATTGTTTCTAACTAACTCTAAGGTATCTTTCTGGTCAATATTTTCAATTAAAACTAAGTTAGAAGCATTATCTACCTTAAACATCTCATAACCTAAACTAACACCGTTAAAATCAAGACTTTTAATATCTTCTCCCTCTTTAGATAAAGAAGCCAAAGGACTAGCTTTAGTATTTAAAAAATCATCAGTTGTATAAATAAGATCTTTAAAAAAGGAATAAGAAAATAATCCCAAACAAAAAACAAAAATAACCCCAGACAAACCCAATAAAAGCTTTTTTAAATTTAGTAACACTTTCCAAATTCTCTCATATTTAAGATTTTTTTTCAAAAACTTTTAAAAGAATAAAACCCTCTCATATCTTCAGGTAAAATATCAGCTAGTTTAATCATAATAATATCAGTGATTGCCCCTCGATCTCTTATACCTGCAAACTCATCTAAACCAAAAGGCTGACCGACTCTGATAGCAAAATCTCCTGAGCCGTCCTGTCTAAGTTTCCAATTAATCTCTCCTCTTTCATATTGACCTTGAGGAATAATTCCTAAAGGAGCCAGCAAAACAGGAACCGGATTTCTCCTTAACAAAGTGGCTAAAAACCCAATTCCTTTTTGACCTTCTTGTAAACCCTTAGTATAACTTCTAGTTCCTTCTGGGGCTAGAAGAAACAACCCCCCTGGTTGACTCAATACTTTTTTAGCGGTTCTGGCAAAATCCATGCGAGATTTTTCTATAGTTTCCAAATCATATTCAGCTGTATCATAATGTTGAACTATAGGAACAATATTTACTCCAACGAAGTCTGCAAATCTCATCACCAAAGCATCTCTTAAACCATCACGGCCATCAAGATGTTTTTTTGAGGCTGGAGCCCCAATTGATCTTATTGACCGACCAAGTCTTTGCATTAAAAAAGCCATGGCCAAAGGTCCATCTTCTAAACAAACATGATTAATATAGGCTAAAACTGAGCCTTGTTTTAAATGACCTTCTAAATTAGCCAGATTATCTAAAGTTTCCGAAGAAACCTTAATATTATACAAACGATCAGCCAAGGCCATCGAAATACTGCCCAATCCATGAAACCATTCAGATCTTATTTTAGTACCAATATTTCTTTCTAAATCAATCATAAGTTGTTTGATTCTACCTAAATAAAGCCAAAAAATAAACCTTAATTAAAAAAAACCCAATATATTTATAAACTTGACAAAATATTCTCTTAATAATATAATGGGTATATATTCATAACTAAATATGAATAGGAGAGAGGAGGTGACATAAATGCCAAATTTAGACGGTGCTGGACCCAGATGGGGAGGCGGTCCTCAAGCTGGTTACCAAGCAGGTCCTTGTTTTAAAGGAAAGAGTCCTAGAAAAGGTCCTGGTCCTCGGCCTGGAATGGGTCGAAGAACCTTTTCTCCTTATAAAAACCCCTGCTATAATAAAGCAGACGATAAATAAAATGGTCAGACCCAGAATACCAAGAAGAATAAGATTTAATCCTGGGGTTTCATATTTCAAACCCCAGGGTATTCCCTTAAGGGTTCTTGGGGAAGTGGAACTGGAAGCCGATGAAATGGAAGCTTTAAAATTAGCTGATTTTGAAAGTTTTGGCCAGATTAAAGCAGCGGAAAAAATGAAAGTATCTCAAAGCACTTTTCAGCGGATTTTAACTTCCGCTAGATTCAAAACCAGCACAGCCCTAGTTAAGGGAAAAGCGATTAAAATAAACAAAATTAAGCTAAGTAATAAAAGTTAAAACATCAGCCATTCAGGCTTAAACAAAAGAAGCATTCCAATAATAAAAATAATTATTCCCCCAAACAAACGGGAAAAACGGGCGTACTTACCGTCAACCCCAACCGCCTTTAAAGTCAGCATGGCTCCAAAAAAGACAAACAGGTCATCAATCATAAAAAAGAAAATATAAATCAAAATATACAAAAAGTATTTAAACCGAGATAAATTATTTAAACTTAAAACCTGAGTAAAAACCGCCGGCAAACCAGCTGAACAAACTAACTCCACTAAATTAACGACAAAAGCTAAAATAATAATCCCCCCTAAAGCCAAGAAAAAGTCTTTTTCCTGAGTAATATTTTTTAAACGTTCAAAAACTTTTTGTTTTTTTTCTCCGCCGGTTATTTTACAAGCCCCATCTTTATTCTTAAAATAATCCCGGAGGCTGTAAACACCCGCTCCTAAAGCGACTACACCAATTAATATTCTGACCCAGGAAATAACCCCCATAAATAAAAATAAATTAAGCCAAGCAGTCATAAAAAGAAAGTAAACCAAAGCCGAAGCAGCAATAAAAGCCGTTCCTAAAATCCACATTCTTCTTTTGTCTCTCATTCCCAACAGTAAACTAATTAAAAACAATAAGGTCCACATGGCACATGGATTAAACCCGTCTAAAACTCCTAAAATTACACTTAAAACTGGTAAAGATAAATCTTTAGGGTTAACTTCACCTAATAAAGGGACACTTAACTTATCAGGAACAACACCGATGTTTTTTTTCTCCGGCACTAACTCTTTCCCAGAAACAAGATCTACTGCTCCATTTTCCAAAGACTCTAAAACTACTTCTTCTATCCTTTTACCAGTTATCTCATCATTATAATAACCAGTAAAATGATGCTCACCCACCACCGTAAATGGAGTTGAACCAATAGAGACATCAAGTTTCTGACCTATTTCCCGCCAAAGCCGGTAATTTTCAACCCTGCCTACTTCTAAACTAACCACTTCAAGCTGGGAATACTTATCTTGAAGCTTATCTAAAAAAATCTTTTCCCGGGCACAATGAGGACAACCCTGGCCCCAGAAAAAATATAAATTTAACTTTTCCTCTTGAGCTTTAACCGGCCTAAAAGCCAGCGAAAAGAAAAACAAAAAAAATAATAATATTCTAAATAATCTTTTAAACATCTTTATATATTTATGCTCATCAATATTATAAATATAATCCTCAATTTTTTTTATTTCAACTAGGAAAAAACAATTTTAATCGCTTCAATCTTTTTTTTAAGCATTTTCTTAGCCGGCGTTAATAGCTTAACATAACTTCTCTTAAGTTTTTCCAAAACCCATTTTTTTCCCTCCTCCGGATCCATTTTTCTTTTTACATAAGCAAAGTATAAAAGTTTATCCACATTTTTAAAGTGAGCCATGGCATCCGCACAAGCCACAATCTTGGCCTCTAAACTTTTCCGGGGAATGTTTTTGCTGGCCCTGTGAGAATAAATACACTTTTTAACTTGGTCAATTTTATCTTCAGGATAATTCATCTTTTTTAATATTACTCCCGCTAACCTAGCGCCGTGAAGATGATGCTCAGGATAAAAGCTTTTGTTTTTAATTGAAGCATAATCGTGCAGCCAAGCACTAATTTCCACTACTTGCCTATCAGCCCCAAGTTTTTGGGCTAAAATTTTAGCGTCCTCAACTACTGGTAGAACATGATTATCCCAAATAGTTGGACCAAAAAAATTACTCTTATTATGACAGGCTTTATAAACTAAGGAGCTAATCTTTTTTATCATCAAGAAAATAAAAAATTGTAGTTTTTAATTATTGACCGTGGCAGTGCTTGTATTTTTTAAATGTCCCGTCTGGCTTCTTCGCTCCACACCAGCAAGGATCATTCCGACCAATCTTTTTCCCGCTTTGAGGGTCTCTATTTCTTAATATTACCCGCTGACCAGTTTGAACCGCTGCCATGGCCGCTGCCTGAGGAGTAGTATTTCTAAAATCAACCTCTTTTTGTAAACCCATATTATCAGACTGATCAATATTAGTCTGAATTAAATCAGGCACTACTACTGGCGATTGATCTTTAGGCTGTAATCTAAAGACCCGATGATTAATCTCATAATCAATATCCCCCATTAACTTTTCAAACATAGAAAAAGCTTCTTTTTTATACTCCACTAAAGGATCCCTCTGGGCATAGCCCCGAAGACCAATTCCCTCCCTTAAATCATCAACCGCATCCAAATGATCCACCCAAAGTTTATCAATTGTTCTTAAAGAAACAAATCTTTCAATCTGCCTCATTACCTTAACCCCTAGTTGTTTTTCCCTTGCCTGATAAGTTTTTTTTACCACCCCTTTTAAAAACTCAGCTACTTTAGCAGCTAGACTACCTTTTTTAACCTGGTCTTTAATTTTGGCTTGCGATCGGGGATCAAAAGGAATTAAGAGTAAAAACTGGGTTAATATTTTCTCTGAGTCAATTTTTCCCTCTTCACCTTGATTTAAATTAACAATTGATTCCACTTCCCCTTCTAATTTCCCCAATATTTTCTCTTTTAGTTCAGTTGACTCTTCTTTCATTTCTAAAATCTTCCTTCTTTTGGAGTAAATAATCTCTCTTTGTTTATTCATGACATCATCATATTCCACCACATGCTTCCGGGCATCAAAATTAAAACCCTCCACCTTAGTTTGAGCCTGCTGAATCGCCCGGCTAACCATCCCATGTTCTAAAGGAATATTTTCCGGCATTTTAAAAACAGTCATTAGTTTAGCCACTTGATCGCCTCCAAAAAGACGCATAATATCATCATCTAAGGCAACATAAAAACGAGAAGAACCTGGATCACCTTGTCGGCCTGACCGACCCCTCAACTGATTATCAATTCTCCTGGACTCATGCCTTTCTGTTCCAATTACATGCAGGCCGCCAGCTTTGATCACCCGGTCATGATCAGCCTGCCATTTTTTCATTTCTTTTTTATCATTCCTATCTTCAGGATAAGCGCCACCCAAAACAATATCCACTCCTCTGCCAGCCATATTTGTCGCCACTGTTACTCCCTGAGGCTTACCAGCCTGGGAAATAATTAAAGCTTCCCGCTCATGCTGCTTAGCGTTTAAAACATTGTGAGGAATCTTTTTTCTTTTTAAAAGCTCATGAATAATCTCGTTTTTGGCAATTGAAGTCGTCCCCACCAAAACCGGCTGGCCTTTTTGGTACTTTTTGGCAATTTCTCCTGAAACAGCCGCATATTTAGCCCGGGTGGTTTTATAAACCACATCTGAATGATCAACTCTTAATACTGGCTTATTAGTCGGAATAACTAAAGTATCTAAATCATATATTTTTTTAAACTCTTCTGCTTCGGTGGCGGCTGTTCCCGTCATCCCAGAAAGCTTTTTGTACATCCTAAAATAGTTTTGAAAAGAAATAGTGGCCAGCGTTCTAGATTCCTGTTGGATCTTCTGGTTTTCTTTCGCTTCAACGGCCTGATGTAAACCCTCAGACCACCGCCTCCCATGCATTAACCGACCAGTAAACTCATCCACAATTACAACCTGACCCTCTTTAACCACATATTCCCGATCTTTTTTAAACAAAGTTTTGGCTTTTAAAGCATTTTCAATGTGTTTAATAGTATCAAAATCTTTTTCATATAAATTATCGACTCCCAGCTTTTTTTCCACCTTAGTAATTCCATGTTCAGTTAAATTAGCTGTCTTAAGTTTTTCATCAATTAAATAGTCTGTATCTGGACTTAATTCCTCAACCAAACGGCTAAATTCATAATATTTCTGAGTCGGTTCCATATCGGGCATGGAAATAATTAAAGGGGTTCTGGCTTCATCTATTAAAATAGAATCAACTTCATCGACAATGGCAAAATTATGACCTCTTTGGACACAATCCTTTAAACTTTGGGCCATATTGTCCCTAAGATAGTCAAACCCAAACTCATTATTAGTTCCATAAGTAATATCGGCTGAATAAGCTTCTTTTCGCTTTACTTGACGCAAATGAATTAATCTTTCATCCTGGGCTTTGGCATCCTTAAAGCTTAAATCCAGTAAATATGATTGATCATGAATAATACAAGCGACTGACACTCCCAAAAGATCTAAAGCCACCCCATACCAGCCGGCATCCCGGCGAGCCAAATAATCATTAACAGTCACAATATGAACCCCTTTTCCTTCCAAGGTATTTAAATAGGCAGTAATAACGGCTGACAATGTCTTCCCCTCACCAGTTCTCTGTTCAGCCACCTTACCTTGATGTAAAGCAATCGAAGCCATTAACTGAACATCAAAAGCCCGCTCACCTACTGTCCGCCTGATTGCTTCCCTAGCTAAAGCAAAAGCCTCCACTAATAAATCAGCTAAACTTTCCCCAGCAGATAATCTTTTTTTAAACTCGGAAGTTTTCTTGGAAAAATCCTTGTCCTTAAACTTTTCAAACTTATCTTCTAAAGAATTAATCTCTCCTACCTGAAATTCAAACTTTTTTAATTCTCGGGCATTTAAATCCAGTAGTTTTTTAATAAATTTAAACATATCTTTATTATACTTTACCTAAAGCTTAGAACCAATAAGTTGGACCAGGCCCGAAGAAGAAGAATCTTTTTAAAATATTTATTAAGGATTTTAACAAACTTTTCTGCTTTCAGCCGGTGTTCTTTATAAAACAAACGGTTAAAAACAACTAAACCACCCAAAGAAACCATCTTTTTTAAATTATGTAAAAACATTTTTGATTCTGATCCGGGTGGAATCTGATTCCCCAAATATAAATCATTTAAAATCAAATCAAACTTTTCTTGAAGTTTACCTTTTTTTAAAACATATTTAATTGCATCTGCTTTAACTATCTTTAAATTTTTATTTTCATCTAGATGAAAATACTTTTTTCCAATTCTAATCATCTGAGGATCAATTTCCACCCCTACAATTTCTAACCCTTTAAAACCTTTATTTAAAAGCTTAACTAAAGTCCCTCCTCCCAAGCCTAAAATTAAAACCTTTTTTGGATTTAACCCTAGCTGATGAACTTTTTTCAAAGCTTTTTGCCATAAGGGTTCTAACATTCCGCCAGACTGAATCATAGAGTTAACCAAAACTCTTTTCTCCCCAAAAATTTCAATCACTTCAATTAAGCCATTATATGAAGAAGAAACTGATTCAATCTTTTGGGGTGATAAATAGCTTAAAACTTTAGCCACAAATAAATCTTAATAATCTTTGGTTCTTAGAATTTTCTTTTAATTACTTTTTTACCCACATATTTTTGCAAAACCTTAGGGACTTTAACTGAACCGTCTTTTTGTTGGTAATTTTCTAAAATGGCAATTAAAGTCCGAGGTGAAGAAATAGCCGTATTATTCAAAGTATAAACAAAAACCGATTCCTCTTTTTCATTTCGATACTTTATCTTCGCCCGTCGGGACTGAAAGTCTAACATATTAGAATCAGACATCAGTTCGCCGTAAGCTTTCCGACCCGGCATCCAAGCCTCAAGATCGTATTTTTTATATTGCGGTTCACCCATATCCCCGGTCGGCATTAATAAAACTCTAAAAGGAAGTTTTAATTCTTTTAATATCTCTTCAGAAATATCCCGAAGCTCTTCCAGCCACTTTTCTGATTTATCCTTATCTGCTTCACAAATAACAATCAATTCAATTTTTAAAAATTCATGAAGTCTATAAATTCCTTTAGTATCCTTGCCATAATTACCAATTTCTCTTCTAAAACAAGGGGAAAAAGCACAATATTTAAGTGGTAAATCCTTAAGTTCTAAAGTTTCTCCAGCGTGATAAGAAACCATCGGTACTTCTGAGGTTCCGGCTAAATACAAATCATTATCTAATTTGTAGGCTTCTTTCTCTCCCCAGGGAAAATGACCGGTGGAGAAAAAAGCTTCTTTTTTTAAAACTACTGGCGCGCAAAAAGGTAAAAACCCTTTTTTAATGGCTTTTTTAAAAACCCAATCTATTAAACCTAAATGGATTAAGGTAAGCTCATTTTTCAAAAAATAACTCCTAAAGCCACCAACTTTACTCCCTCTTTTAAAATCAATTAAATCCAAATCCGTTCCCAAACTTATATGATCTTTTATGGGATAATTAAACCGGGGTTTTTTACCCCAAGTTTTAACAACCTTAGGTTTGTCTCCTTTAGGAACATCAGCGGCAGGAAGATTGGGGATATATAAAAGAAAAGTATTTAGTTTTTCTTCCACTTCCCGAAGCTTAGGTTCTAATTTTTTAAGCTTTAGCTTAATTTCTTTTCCTTTTTTAAGCTGATCTTTCCCTAATTTATTTCTCCCTTGTCTTAACTCTTCCACCACTGAAAGAAGCTCTTTTCTTTGCTTATCCAAATTTAAAACTTCATCAACAACTTTTACTTCCGCCCCTTTTTGAAGACAAGCTTCTTTAATTTTATCTTTATTTTCGTAAATAAACTTAAGGTCTAACATATTTAAATTATAACTAAACTATAATCCTAATTCATCACTAATTTCTCTCATCGCGCTTAAACTCAATTTTAAAAAATCATCTAAAGACAAACCCAACTTTTCCTGACATAGCTTAATTTCTTCTCTTCTGGTTCCCCGAGCAAAAGCCTTATCCTTAAACTTTTTTTTAAGAGATTTAACTTCAATTGTTTCAAGTTTCCGATCCGGCCGAACCAAAGTAGCCGCCACAATTAAACCAGTTAGAGAATCAGCAATAAAAATAGACCAATCCATTAAACTCTGAGGCTTATATTCATCTCCTAAATTATCGAAATTGTGAGCTAGAATTGCCTTTAAAACAGAGTCAGTTAATTCTACTCCTTCTTTTTTCAAAATCTCGACTGTTTTTAAACCATGATCTTTAAAAGTTTTTTGATCAACGGTTTCATAATCCAAGTCATGTAATAATCCAGCCATCGCCCATTCATCCTCTTTTCCCGGAGCCAATCTTTTTGCCAAAGCCCGCATAATCGCTTCCAAGGCCAAACTATGTTTAACTGTATTTTCTGTTTTAAGGTATTTTCTCAAAAGCTTTAAAGCTTCATCTTTAGAAATCATATATTTTTATAAAGAATTAGGAACATCAAAAAACTTAAATTCTAACTGAGGAAATTTTCTCTTTAAAAACTTTCCTAAAGCTAAAACCCCAAATTTCTCCGAGTTATAATGACCTAAGTAAATAAAATTTAAGCCCGCTTCTTTAGCTTCAGCTTCAGTGCTTTCCCTAGCTTCACCAGTTAAATAAGCATCTAAATTCCTATCAATGGCTTCAGAAATTAAATAAGGGCCGCCGCCGGAAACAACCCCAAACTTTTTAATCTTTTTAGGCCCATATTTAAAAGCCTTAACCTTAAAACCACATAGCTTCTGACATCTTTTTAATAATTCTTCCGTTTTTAAACCCTCTAAAAACTTGCCTTCATAACCCCAATAAAGTTTATCCTGATAACCAAACTCTTTTCTTTTCTTTCCTCCTAAAAGTCTAATAATCTCAGCATTATTGCCTAAACTTTCATGTTTGTCTAAATACAAATGATAGGTCAGTAAAGTAATATTATAATCAAACAAGGTTTTTAATCTTTTTTTCATCACTTGGTTAACTCTTTTTCCTTTAGGTCCTAATAAACCATGATGAAGAATAATCATGTCTGCTCCCCAAGAAGCGGCTTTTTCAAAAAAATCCATATTAGGAGAAACACCTAAAGCAATTTTTAAAACTTTTTCTTTACCAATCACCTGAAGACCATTAAAAAGCCAAGGATCCTGATCTTCTTTAAGTCCTAAAGTTTTATTTATATATTCTATTAATTTATCTCTATCCATTCTCCCCTCCTTGTATTGCTCTACTAATACAAAATATTTATTGGATCACTTCTTTAAATCTTTTAACAACAAAATCTTTATCATTGTCTAATATTAACCAGGCGGCCTTAGGCCCATGAGTTTTACCAATCAAACTCAAATAAATTGCCTGAAAAGCTTGACCAGCTTTAATCGCCTCTTCTTTACTTAAATCATAAATAGCCTGTTGTAATTTATCGGCCTGCCAATCTTTTTTTTCAATTAGCTTAATTAAAGCCTGTAAATATTTTTTCTGTTCTAATGATAAATCATTTGCTTCCTTGGGAATATCTTTCCTAATTTTAAAACTAAGTTCTTTAGAAGCATAATTTTTAAGCCAAATATTGGCATATTTTATTCTTCTTTTTAAAATCTGTAATTCTTCTTTATTTAACTTGCTCCCTTTAATTTCCTCAAATTTTTTCTCCAAATTAACTGAAGACGATTGGAAAAAATTTACTACATCTCTAAATCGAGGGTAAAAAGGTTTAACTTTAGGAAAAGGGCCAACCTGAGATAATTCCCAAATTTTTCCATAATCACTTTCTTTTTTTGAAAAATAGTGGTCAGCATATTTATCATAATCATCAAATAGATTTAAAATGCTTTGATTTTTACTGGGTTCAAAAATAATGGCTTTTTTAAAATGGGTTTTAACCAGTAAAAAACGGAGTAATTCCGGTGGTAAAGTCTTAGAAATTTCCAAAGCGGTTGTTCCCACTCCCTTAGAAGAAGACATTTTGGTTCCGCCTTTAGCTAAAAACCACTCATAAAGCTTAGCTTGGGGCTTAGGATAATTAAAAACCTTTTCACAAATGGCGGAAGATAAATCATAAGAACCACCTTCACTCATGTGGTCTTTACCGGCCCATTCAATAGTGACTCCAATCACCTTCCAATGAGCCGCCCAATCAACCTTCCACATTAATTTCCCGGTACCAGAAAAAGGAGAAATTTTTCCCTTATAGCCACAACCTTTAGCCCAGGAAACTAAATTTTTCCGGCACTCAAAACTAACCTTTTCCCCATCCCAAAAAGTCACCAAAGTAGTTCCCACCTTACCGCACTTTGGACAGATAACTTGAAAAGGATACCAATCTTTTGGTTTATCGTAGTTAGAAACTTTTTTATATAACTCTCTTACCTTTTCTACTTTATCCAAAGCTTCCCTAATAACGGAGTCAAACTTACCCTTTTTATACCACTCTGACGACCAAATAATTTTAGGCTTAGCATTAAGCATATTAAAAACATCAATAAACTGACTCCCATAACAATGAGCCAGAGATTTAAAACCCTTTTCAGGCGAAGGAATTTTATATAAAGGTATCCCCATATATTTTTTAAAAGACTTATCTAAATAATGGGGAAAACCGTCCATTGGGTCCATATCATTAATAACATAAGAAAACTGGGCTTTTTTACCCTTTTTTAAAAAAGCCCGGTAGATAAGATCATGAATAATTACTCCTCTTAAGGCCCCAACATGAATTCTACCTGAAGGAGTTTTCATATCATCAACCCAATAAGGCTTATGCTTACCCGACTTAATAATTTCTTCTGCTATTTTCTCTGGCCAAAACATACTCTTATAGTATATCATTTTTTTAAACTTATTTAGAAAGATTTTTTAAAAATTGCTTGGTAAATTTTCCCCAGCTCAGATAAGCTTTTTTTTAAAACCCACTCATTGGCACTATGTTCATTACCTCCCTGAGGACCAAGAGTGATAACTGGTTTTTTTAAAACTTTGGCTAAAACATTTTCATCAGCGACTGAAAGACCATAGTTTATTTTCACCTTTCCTAAATACTCTTTTATAATTTCCTCTGTTTCTTTAACAACTTTTAATCTTCTATCAGTTATATAAGGGTGAAGATAAGAAGTGGTTCTTTTTTTAACCCTAATTTCCACTTTTTTATCAGCCCTAAAATCTAGTTTTCCCTGCTGGTAAAGCCTTTTTATCATTAACCTAAGATCTTTTAAAACTGAAGTTTCTGTCTCTGGGACCACCAAATGTTTATCCACTTCAATAACCGCTTCCTGAGGCAAAGAAAGAGATTTTGTTTCTCCATAAATAAGCCTGACAAAAATTGAGCTTTGACCTAATCTTTTATGGGTAACTAGTTTCATTTTCTCAATTCCCCAGACTATTTGACAAGCTTGACTAATAGCATTAACCCCTTTTTGAGGATCAGCTCCATGGACTGATTTCCCATAAACTTTTATTTTATAAACAACCCTGCCTCTTCGACCTAAAGTTAAAACATTAGCTCCACCTGAAATATTTTTAGACATCCCTGGTTCAGGCACAAAAACAGCGGCAACATCAGTTAAATATTTTTTATACTTTTTAGTTAAACAATGAGCCCCCAGAGAAATATTTTCCTCATCAACTCCAAAAAGAAGTTTTATTTTAGGATCAGTTTTTTTAACCCTTAAACTATTCCAAAGCAAAACCGCTAAACCAGCTTTCATATCCGCTGATCCCAAACCATAAAAACGGTCGTTTTTAAAAGTCAACTTAAAAGGGTCTGTTTTCCACCTACCATAAACTGGGACAGTATCTAAATGACCATAAAAAGCCAAACTTGATAATCCCCTGCCTTTTTCCGCTAAAAGATTAAAACGGTTTTTAGAAACAAGCTGTCTCCTAACCCGCCAGTCATTAGCTAACAAAAATCCTTCTATCCACTCTCCTATTTTCCTTTCTTGGGGAAAAATAGAGGGAATTGCCACTAATTGACTAAGAATTTTCTCTAAATTCATTTTTTGCCTCCGTAAATATTAATAAGTTTTTCTTTTGTTAAAAAAGCAGGAAAAAGATCATTGTATTTAGTTTGACGCTCAGCTCCACTTATAGGAACATGCTGGGGCAGCATTCCGCTTTGAGGATAATTAAATAGAGCTCCAATTTCCCAACAAAAAGTCCGGCCTTGAATTTTAGCTGTTTTTAAAACCCCCAAGGCATTACCATTACACTCACCAAAAACAATATCCACCTCCCCGTCTAAAATCTGACCCCTTAAAGACCGATCGGCTATTTCAATTAAAAGCCCGGCGGAAACTGCGGTATACAAACCATTTCGAGCGTGATCAAGACGGGTAGCGGCTTCAGTTAACTCAATTATTCTTAGAGTGTTTTCTCCCACTGGAACTTGGGCCATCTCCGCAATTCCAGCCGAAACAATTTCCTGGCCAAACCTAGCAATCCCAATAATATTATTAGGATTGTTAAGAATTGCTTCAACTTCTTCCCTTCTCCAGCCGAAACGGGTATACAAAACATGAATTTTATCAATAATTTCTTCTCTTTCTTTTCCTTCTTTAGGTAAATCAATTACTCCTATTTGATAACCTTTATCTTCACACCTATTCATAACCGTTTCTATTAACCGCCTTTCTTGACTACCGCAAATTTCCCTTAAATTTTCTTTATACCCAGCCACTTCTTCAGCTAAAGGCTGTCTTTTATGATGATTTATTCCCACATAAACTAAGGCCGAAGCAGAAAAACAAGCCTGAGTCTCAGAAAGAGGAATAACCGCCTCTAAATAGTCTCCTAATTGAGAAACACTATCTTTTAATAAACCCTGATCAATTATCATCCGCCAGCTTAGTCGACTAAAAACATTCCCAAATTCGGGCCTTAAACTAGATCGTCTTAGTTGACCAATAAATTCCCCTAATTTCCCTTCTTTTTCAATAATGCTGGGAATATAAATTCCTTTAAGCCTGTCAAATGAGGCTATTTGAGGCGGCCATAAACCCCCTATACTACTAGTCAATTCAACATTTTCCCGAGAATCAGGCACATCCTGATTAATTTGATCATATGAACTTATTTCAACCATTTTTTTAACCTCCTTTTAAAAACAATAAAAAAAGCCATCCTTTCTAAGGACGGCCTAGTTATAATTAATATTATTAATCCTTATTTAAATTAATTAGTTTTTCATTAATTTAAATAACTAGTACTCCGTGGTACCACCTTAATTTAATTAATTCTAATATTTTTTAATCTTTATCTTATATATTTTTATATATATAAGTTTTTTCTATTAAAAAACCCGATGTGTCATCGGGAGAAACTTAGAATAAATTCTTCATTTCAAGTGCTCTGTTTCTATGTGACACACTTTAGCCTGATTACGGAGGCGGCCGGCTAGGTTTTACTAATTAAAAAAAGTTTAACTTTCTTCCTGCAACTCTGGAGTCTTTTCAAACTTAAACCTTGTTTGCGGAATTCTCACCTCTTACCGCTCTCTATTAAACAGAATTTTAAGTTTTACTTGTCTCCTTCAAAGCTTTCTATTAAATTGTATCCTTAATTTACTAAAAATTAGTAAAAATGTCAATCTTAGTCTATTTTTTGAATTAAATAATTAATTTTACCCGCTGGAGCTTCAATTTCCACCTGATCACCAATTCCCTTTCCAAGCAAAGCTTTTCCCAAGGGAGAAGAATGAGAAATCCTTTTATTAAGAGGATCTGCTTCCCATTCACCAACCACCTCAAAAACTTGAGTGTTCCGGCCCTGTTTAACCGTTACTTTACATCCTAAATCTACCTGTTTTTTACCTTTTGTCTTCGCTTTTTTAATTAGCTTTACTTTGCTTAAAATTAACCTAAGTTCCTCTATCCTCCCAACAACCATAGAAAGATCATCCCGAGCGGCAGTATATTCAGAATTCTCTGATAAATCTCCCATAGAACGAGCTAAAGCTACCCTTTTAATTAAACGAGGTCGCTTTTTTTCTTCCAGCTCACCTAATTCTTTTTTAATCTCTACTAAGCCTTCTTTGGTTAAATAAACACTTTTATCTTTAACTGTCATTTTTCTTCCTCAAAATATATAAAATAAAAACAATATCTGAAAAAAAGACCGCCCATAAGCGGCGAAACAAGACATATTTTAATCAAAAATTCCCCTTATGTCAATATATATAGAATATACATAAAAAACAAAAGAAAAACAAAAGAAAAAGAAGAAAAAATAAGGTATAATAAGAAAAACTGGCCCCATCGTCTAACGGTTAGGACAGTAGGTTCTCAACCTACAAATCAGGGTTCGATTCCCTGTGGGGTCACATTTCTACCTTTTTTAGTCGCTAATGCCTTAATTAGTCTAAAAGATGGGGATAAATTAACGGTTCGGATTGTCTTATCTCTTAAACAAAGAATTCCATTTGGAAATATCTTGTTTTGTAAGGTTTGCTTCTTTGGTAAATCTAGCTTCTTCCATAATTTCTGTAGGTTTATTAAAAATTGCTTTGTAAATTCCCTGACTATTTCGGTGTCATATTGTTCAACTTTAAAGTCTGATTTTTCAACTTCCGAAACTCTAATTTCTTGTCTTATCTTTCTGGCTTCTTCCTTAGCTTCTTTTGGACTATAAGTACCATCATCTTTCGCTTTTCTTATACTAGTTAACTCCTTTTTTAACTCAGCTATTCTATTTTCAATTACCCTGGCCTCTTTCTTGGCTTGGTTAATGCCCTTATCCCATTCTTTAAATACCATCTGGTTAAATAAAATAATAACCCTTGATGATGGTTGAATTTGTTTTAAAAGTTGGTTAAATTGTCCATGAACCTCCTTAGCTTGGATTCGGATTTTACGACAATCTCTGTTTCCACACTCATAATAAAATACCTTTCCATTTCTTCCTTTTGATGGACAGGTAGTCATTAAACCACCGCATTTCTCACACCTTAGAATCCCTTTAAGGGGGTATAATTCATCATCTTGGTAGGTGTAATTCTTTTTTTTCATTATTACCGCTTGATAGGCCCTATTCCAAGTAGATTCATCAATTAGTGGTTTATGTTCTCCCCAAGAATACTCATTCCACTTTGGTGAATACATATACCCATAATAAAAGGTTCTCTTTAGGATCTTATCGACAATTTTATGACTAGCTTTAGATTTATAATAATCACCAAAACCTTCGCCATTCATTATTTTAGCTAGTTGAGTCTTGTTATAAATCCCAGATTTTGCCTTATGAAACATTCTCTCAATAATCGGGGCCAAGTTTGGTTCTTTAATTGGAGGTAAACCCTTATTTTGTTCTTTGGTTTGGTATTTTCTTTGATAGCCAATAGGACATTTAAATGGCCAAAATCCTTTCCTAAAACAAGCTAACATATTATCCTTAACTCTTTCTCCTTTTAATTCATTATCTAGTTGACCAACAGTCATCATTATATTTCTAATAGCCCTACCCATTGGATTTTGTTCTACATCTTCTATAACAGATAAAACCTCAATATTATATTTAGCAAGTAACGAAATTGTGGCTAAACCTTCCTCAAGATTTCTACTAAAACGGTCAAACTTATAAACGACTAAGGCTGAAACCTGATTTTTTTTAGTTGAACAGAAGTTTAAACAATCTCTTAATGCTGGTCGGGTATTAACATGTTTGGCAGATTTACCTTCTTCTTTAAATATTTTAATTATGGTTAAACCCTTTGCCTGGGCAAACTTACGACAACTTTGTTCCTGAACCTCAAGACTGTTATTCTCTATTTGAGATGGGTCGGAAACTCTAGTATAAATAACAGCTTTATTCTCCATACTATTGTGCCTAATTATGGCACATTTATTTATAATTTACTAATTTATTGTCATTTTTCATTAAATTATTAAAAAATAAGTCTTTAAAAAGAGTAGCAATCTCAATATCCTTTATTATCTCCTTATCTGAGATTTTTTTTGCCTTACTTTTTAGTATTTTTCTTGCTTCTTTTATAGTCATAAATGAGATTGATTTATCCGTTAAAAAAGCCCTGAGAATATCTCAGGAGTCTTTTTTTATCCTTACTATTATTTGTTCTGCAAGGAAGACTTCTGCTATCTTCTCAGGGCTTCCCCTAAGTTCCCCAGCCATTAAGGCTGGCTTTTTCGACCCTTGTTAAAGGAAAGGGCTATCCTTCTAATTTTAAAAAACTATATCACAAAAGCTGACTTTGTCAATGTTTTAAACCTATTGTCCTTGGGGGATTTAATGTTAAGGGTCGTTCCGTTTTGCTCTTTTCTTTATCAATTATTTAAACAAAGTCTCCAATTAAAAAACTAATATAAACCACATATTTTATTTATTTCCTTAATATACTCTAATCTTGTTTTATAATCTGGAATATCACCAAATTTAGTCTTATAAGTAGCATTTAACCCCTTCTTTAATTCTTTTCCTATTTTGCCCTCCTGTCCTATTATATTATTTTCTTCCAACGCTTTTAATAATGCTTTTCTAAAATTAAGTCTACTTAGGTTCTGATGGGCAATCTGATAAGCTGAATTATCATTCTTAACTCTGTAAAACTTTCTAGCACTTTTCATTGGGAAAATGCCTTTACCATTTTTAATATCTCTAATTATGTCTTCAATCATTAACCACTGTTTCACGGTGAGTCCGCCTGGATTAGCTAAAGTTTTATTTACTTTTACCATTGTTTCTCAATTATACCAAGAAGATAAATTTAAAAATTATTAGACGATTGGATAAAAGGAGACAATTGAATTTTTATTTTGGAGAGCACAATCAAACTATAGCCCCCTGATTACCCTTTTAGAATAACCACGGTTTTTCCTTTTTAGCTTTTTTCATAAAATCAACAGTCCAGTCAATCTTTTCTTTTTGCTTCTTATTCAACGCTCTCTCTATAGAGTAAATATGGGTTGCTATGTCAGTAATATTTAATTCTATTTTTTTAAATCTCTTTTCGTCTATTTGCTCCTTTTTATATACTAAATAAACCATTAAGGTAAATAAAATGGCAACCTTAAGACTAGAGGCAAAATAAGTAGTTAGAAAAACACATATAAACAATAAAAACCTATATATCAAACCAATCGACTTTAATCTCTTAGTGGGTTTTTTACCCTTTTCAATACTTTCTTTTTTCTTTTTAAATAAACCTGACGTTATCTGAATTAAGCCTGCTATTATTGAAATAATACCCACTACTTCAAGAGTTGCACTAAAAACTATAAATGGAATTTCTGAGGGTATTAATTTTGATAATAACCAAACGACAACACCAAAAAGCACTAGAATTCTACCTGACAATTTCTTCTTAAATAAATTTTTTTTAGCCATTCTATCTTCCTTATTTAACTAAAAACTTCCTTATTTAACTAAAAAATCCTTAGTGTTTCCTTATAATTTTTTCACCGCCAGAGATAATAAATCCAACATATAAAGCTCCTGTAAGAATCAGTAGTAAAAAAATGATATCAAAGATGTCACTACCAGTAAAAGTAGATATCCCTTTTAGTGACTTGGCAATTATTAAAAGATATATAAACCACCATTTTTTTATAAAATCGGGGAAAGTCCTATATTTAGTTTTTTCTTTCCCATTAGCTAAGGGGTTATTAATAAAAGCATTTTGTAACAAGCCACTGATTAAACCACCCTCCATATCTTTTTTATAAACTGCGGTATAATTTTCAAACCAATCCAAGGGCATATCTAAATTATCATTAATTTTGACTATCCTTTTATTCTTTGACTCGCTTAAATCATCTCTCAATGCCTTTTTTAGTAATTCAGTCATTTTGTTATGCCATTCTTTTAAATCAATTGTTCTAGACCATTTTTCTAAGCGATTAGGAAGGTTATAAAGTTTCTTTCCTGGTAATAATAAAAAGTCTTCTTCTGCCTCATTAAGAGTTTCTTCAGTTTTTGAAAGCTCTTTTTTGATTTTATTAATAAAAAATAGCTCAGGTTTTTTCTTCATAATTTTTTAAGGTAATGTTCCAGGATAAAATCTGGAATATATTTCCTGGTTAGATTATGACATTTATACCATACTTTAGTTAATTATGGCAACTATTTATAAAAAATTTGGTCAAAAAGTAAGAAAATTAAGAAAACAGCTAGGTTTAAGTCAAGAAAAGCTAGCAGAATTAGCTAGAATTGACCCTAAATCAATCGTTGAAATTGAGAGTGGTAAAAGGAATCCTACTTTAAAAACAATTAGAAAGATAGCGAGCGCTTTAAAAACAAAGCCTTCTAAATTTCTTTCTTAAGCTTTTATCATTATTATTTTACCTTTTTTCTATTTTTATCTTGAGTGGATTAAAGAGAAATGTAGTGAGAATCAGCAATGGAGGGCTCATTAGCAACAACTATTTCTTAATAAAAATAAACAGATAAAATTATTAAATGGTTGAGTGAAAGTTATGTCTTCTTAGGTTTATCAAGTAATCCTAACTTTTCTTTTTGAAGCTCAATATCAACTTCGTTTGTATGATGGGTGATTATTATTGTAATTAAATTTAAAGCTATTACCATAAATATAGCAATTATCCATTCATAGCTTAGGTGTTGTTTCTCTCTTAACTGTTTAACAATTTGGTAGGTAAAAAATGAGAAGATTAAAATTAAAGAATTTCCTATAAGAAATAAATTATATAAAGACTTTATTGTTTTCCAATAAGGTATTTGTGGGACTGTTTTAATAGTCAACCAAGCAACAATAAATTCTGGTTTCCCAATGAGAAAGACAGTTAAATATAATACAGAATCTAAATAACCAATTAATAAAGGATGTCATTTACTTCTAAATAAATCCTGACTTTTAGTTTTTCTCTCTTTTCCTTTATTTTTTCCAAAATCTAATTTATCCCAAAGAGCGTTTATATTTAATGAAATTAAAAGTTGTGAAAATGGAAGGCAAATAAAATAACCAATAAATTCTGGCAATCCAATACTTGAACAAAGATTATCCATCTGGATTTACTATTATAACATCAATCCAACGTTGTATTAAAAGGGGATTGTTATTACTATATTTTCAAAAGTAAATAAGTTGGTTCAAATACCATTAAGAATATATTAAGCCTAATTGTTTTACATCAGGAAAGAGAGTATTAAATAAGCTTATCAGATTAGATATAATCTGGTTCTGGTACAGTAAGGCCAGAGTCATCAGCGATTTCTCTCTTTTAACTAATCATATAAAGTTAATTTTGATCAAGAAGCATCGTTTGACCGTCATTAAATATACTTATATCAAATCCGTTTTCAATAATAATGACTTTAGGCTTAAAAAGATTTGCTTTTGAAAGTTTACTACAATATCTAGCTAGAGTTGATTTATCTTCAGTAATAATGTAGTCAATATTTTCAGATGCAGCTTGACCCATCAATTTAAGATCATCTTTATATTTTGGACTAGAGGCTCCTCTGCGATCCATTCCTCCAAGATTAAATGCTATTTCGCTGGTTTTAATAGCATGATCATAATTATATGGTAAGGGAATATATTTCCCAGAGTTGATTAAATCTGTAATTGGTTGCTTTTGTTGAAATTCTGATATAACTATTGTCGACAAATACATTTTTATGGAATTGTTAACAAAATACTTATGATATTTGAAGGCAACTTTGTGATTAACCCTTTCTTTGTCATAAACAGTAATCAGAAAGCTAGTATCGACTAGGACCGACAATATACTTTTAGTCATTATTTCCTCTCAAACTCTCAACCCAGTCGGTAGCACTTTTCACAGATTTCCAGGCTATATTGGCTTTTTTGGCAATTCTTTCAAATTCATCTTCATCAAATACGGGATTGTAATGTTCAAAAGATATTAATCTTTCATCCTTTAACTTATGAGTGCTAACATTTTGTTTGGCCTTAATTCTAACCAGCTGTGTTTTATAGAGACGATTTTCATTGTCTTTTTTAAGAGTTAAAATATGTGCCCCAATTTTAATAGTTTTCCCGTTTTCGAGTTCAATGTGCACATTTGGTTTATTTTTACCTCCTAAATCGTAAACTTTACCATATAGATAAAGTTCAACATCTACCCATGCTTTTTTTTTCAACTCATAATTAGTTTTATCAGAAATAATAAGGCGAAGGACATCTTGTGTAGGTATTTTTTCTGTAAAAATTTCATAAGTTCTACCATGCTTACTTTTAGCCGAAAGTTGCCACTGCCCAATAATTTCTGCCCTAATAGGATCGGTCACATCTTCTAAATCTTTATTTTGTTGCAATAATGTATAATCTCTAACGGCATCGTCTAGCAATTCTTCCTTATTTTCGACAACAACTGTAAGTGAACCTCTTTCTATCCTTGTTTTAATCTGCCCTAAATCTGGGCGACCCTTACCACGAATAAAGGTGGTAACTTGCTCAATAAACTCACTAAGTAGGGGTAATGTAAAATTAGAAGGGCTTAAATCAGCTCCCAATACAGAATCCTTAATAGCAAAAGAAAGCCTTTTAAAGTTATCCATGATTTTTACCTTTTCCCTTATTATTTATAATATAACAGAATTATATTTACTTAAAAAGAGGGTTCAAATACCTTTAAGAATATAACAACCCTAATTGTTTTACATCTGGAAAGAAAGTATTAAATAAATCTATCAGATCAGATATAATCTGGTTCGGGTGCGGTATACTCAGGGTCACCAAACTGCGAATTAACAAGGCTCTGCTATAACTTTCTTTTGAGTAACTTCATAAAAACCTATTTTCCCCCCACCTCTGCCAAGACCAGACATTTTGTAGCCTCCAAAGGGTGAATTATCTGAAAAATAGGAGGCCCCATTTATACTTATCTGACCGGCTTTAATTTTTGCAGCCACTCTTTTTAGTTGTTTCAAATCCCCTCCATAAATAAAGGCACTTAGTCCATAAATTGTCTTATTGGCTAATTTAATTGCTTCCTCTTCTGTTTTAAAAGAAATTATTGGTAAAACAGGCCCAAAGACCTCTTCTTTCAAAACTCTCATCTCCATGGTTAGATTAGTAATAATAGTCGGCTTAAAAAACGCTCCTTTTAAACTTGGAACAACATCTCCTCCGGTTATAATCGTAGCCCCTTTATCTTTGGCATCTTTAACTTGTTTTATTAATAAATCTAATTGACGCTTGGCCACCAAAGGACCCATATCAGTCTTCTCATCTAGCGGGTCTCCAATTACCATCCTTTCCACTCTTTGTTTCATTTTCTCCACTACCTTATCATAAATATCCTGATGGACAATCAATCTTTTTAAAGCACAACACACTTGGCCACAATTTAAAAATCTTTCTATATATACATTACTGCATGCTAGGTCTAAATTAGCATCTTTAAAAATTACCCCAGGAGAAGAGCCTCCCATTTCTAAAACTGCTGGAATAAACTTTTTCCCCGCCTTTTTATATAAATAATGGCCTACTTTGGTACTGCCTGTAAAATGGATTACATCAATATCCTGATCTGTTAAAATATCTCCAATTTCCCCACCTCCATAAACCTCACTAAATACACCTTTAGGAAATCCTGATTCAGCCATAATTTCTTCTAATAACTTTCCCACTAAAGGACACTCCTCTGAGTGTTTGAAAACAACCACATTTCCTGCCAGCAATAATTGAACACAGGAAATAAAAAAATTAGATGAGGGAAAGTTCCACGGGACAATTACCGCTGCCACTCCATATGGCTCAAGATATAAAACATTTTTTTGAATCTTAGTTTTATCTAAAATTTCCGGTTTTAACACCTCTCTAGCCAGTTTAATATTACTTTCAATTCCTAAAAGATCAAATTCAACGTCTTCTTTACTCTCTTTTATTGGTTTTCCCACCTCTTTAGTTTGCAATTCTGCCACTTCATTTTTTCTTTTTTTATAGATAACTAATAATTTTTTAAAATATTCTATCCTCTTCTCTAAAGAAGTTTTTTTCCATCCAAGCTTAGCCTCATTTGCGCTATTAACTATTTTTTTAATTTCTTTTTTGGTAAAAATATCCACTTTACCAACTATCTTGTAATTTTTAGCAGGATTGGTTGAAATTAATTTTTTAGACATATTAATTGGTTAATTATCTAATTTTATTACAGTGCCAGCAAGACTAACTAAATATCTAGATTTTAACTTAAAACAACTCCTTCTTTGACTGTTACCCTTTTTTCCTCAGTTTCTATTCCTCCCAAAGCAGAAACCCACTGATAAAAAAAACAACCTAATCCCAACCTAGCAATCTTTTTTATTAACCCTATCGCCCTTTTTGGCAGCTCGGCTATTCCTTCTATCATTAAATGCTCTTTAACAGTCATATAAAAATCTGGGTCACAAAAAACCTGCCGACCGGAAGCATTCTCACCCACCATAATATTATTAGAGACTAACATTTGAGAAAAAAATGAAAAAGGCCAGGTTAAAGACTTATTTTCCTTTCCCCTTCGCCCATAATCAAATACTTTTCCTTCCATTACTAAAGCCCTTAAATATCCTTCAAATATTCTCCCAAGCTCTCCACATAAATCACCATTAGTTAGAATTTCTCCATAAGGAAGACCGCTAATTGACTCCACTCTCTTCATTTCCGGAGACCAACGGCCCAATAAAGCGACCTTCTCTCCTATTTCATCCCGACCCTCTATCACAAGTAGTTGGTAATCCAAGGTATTCTTAGGTAAATTTTCCTGATGCCATTTTATTGCTCTATCTCTTCTTTCAATTTCCTCTTTCCTCTCTAAACCAGAAAATTCTTTTATTAAAGGTCTAACCATCATTATCTCTTCTTCACCCACTCCCAACATAAAAGATTGTCTTGATGGATTTACCTCATTATCCCGATACCGGATATAATCCGGATCAACCCCTAATACTTCTAATTTTTCCAACTCCATTTATCTCCTACTTATAAATATAAGTTATAGGATTATATTAAAAACAATATTTATATTCAATTATATTAACAAAAACCCATTTCCAAAGCTGGTAAAGCCAAACGGTTAATTTTCTCTCTTTTTACCTCTCTGTCCTGATTAAATAAACTAGTCCCAAAGTCAATTTTTCCCTCATCTAAAACTTGATATATTTTTTTAACTTTTCCTTTTAATTTTTCTGAAGAAAATAAACCCAGCTGACTATTACTAAATTCACTTAATTTCCCTAAATAACAACCAGTCGCCCGATACAAAACTCCAGGTCTATAAATTTTTAAAAAAGCTTCTTTTAGCTCTTTTTTAATTATTAAAGGAAAACTTGTTTTTTCCATTAGCTTTATCCTTCTACCTGAATAGGAAAACTGCTGGGTTTTTAAAAAAATTCCCACTTCTCCCACCTGATAATTAAACTGCCTGGCTTTTTTAAAAGCCTGTTCTATATTCAAACATAATTTTGCCCATAAAACCCGAGAATCTGAGATTGGAGGACTAAAGGTCCTTACCTTAGATATCCCTTTATATTCCTCCTTCTTTTTAGGGTTTAACTTAAACACTTGATTGCCCCGAAGCTCATGCCAGATTTCCAAATATGGCTTAGTTAAATACTTTTTAATAAACTCTTCATCTTTTAAAACCAGATCCAAAGCTGTTTTTAAGCCTAATTTTCTTAAAAAAGAAGCCGTGTTCCAGCCAATCCCCCAAACTTTTTCCAAAACAATATTTTTCAAATATTTTTCTATTTCCTTACCTTTAATAAAAGTTAAGCCTGATGGCTTTTTGAAATTAGAAGCAATTTTAGCTAAACTTTTAGTTAAAGAAATCCCCACAGAAACGCTAATTCCCAAAGAGCTTTCTGCTTTTTCCTTTATCTTTTCTCCCATTTTCTCATAACTTAAATTTAAAGGCCTTCTTAAACCAGTTAAATCAGCAAAAACCTCATCAACTGAATACTGCTCTACTATGGGAGAAAAATCTTTAACAATCTGAAGTATTTTTTGAGAAAAAAGCCCATAAATCTGATAATCAGAATTAACAAACAAAACCCCGGGACATAGTTTTCTAATCTGATCTGCCCGCATTCCCCTTTTAATTCCATATTTTTTAGCTTCATAGGAAATAGCGGTTGCTATGCCTCTTTCTTTACCCACCACTACCGGTTTACCCCTAAGTCCAGGCCTAACTGCTTGAATAACTGAAGCAAAAAAAGCATCCCCATCAAGATGAAGAATTGCTCTAGGCCAAGAAGAAACCTGAAACATCTTAAAGTTTTCTGGTCACTCCTTTAACCACTCCAAAAATCTTTAATTCATTCTCAGGATAAAATAAAGGATACTTAGGATTAGCTGATTCTAAAACAACTTTATTCCTGTTTTTTCTTAAAATCTTTAAAGTCCACTGGCTATCAATTAAAGCTAAAACTATTTCTCCCGAGGAAGCTTCATTTTTTCTTTCAATAATGACCAGATCTCCAGGAAAAATCCCAATTCCCTCCAAAGAATCACCAGAAACTTTTAATAAAAATGAAGATTGGGGCTTTTCAATTAAATATTGATCTAAAGACAAAAGGTCTAATTCTTCATCGGCTGAAACAGGAAAACCAGCTTTAACCAAGCCTAAAAAAGGAGAAGAAAAAAACTTTTCTCCCGGAGAAAGCTTGCCTCTTTCTTTCTCCAAAAAACCCAATTCGACTAACTTATTAACCAGCTTAAAAACAGAATTTTTAGAAGCCAGGTTAAAAAGCTGAAGCATTTCTGAATAAGAAGGCAACCTTCTGAAACGTTTATAAAAACCCTTAAGCTTACCCAACCTTTTTTCCAACATAAAACCAGTATAGTAAACGATTGTTCACCGTGTCAAGCAGGAAAAAATATAAAAATATTAAACATAAATTTAGAAAAAAAGGAAATTTTATTATCTAAAAAGGCTATTAAAAAGGGGCCTTAAGAAGTTTTCAACTCGATCCAAAACAATTTTACCAGAATTGTTAGCAAATTCTTTAGGAATAGTAATTGGCCAACGAAAAGGACAATAAATATCTCCTAAGGTATGAATCGCTTGTCTTATATCAACTCTTGCAATATCTTGAAAGTAATCTATTCTTTCCCAACACTTCCTATCTAACTCATCTGAAATTATTGGATCTTTCCAAGCTTCATCCCAAACCCTAACTAACTCTCCAACAAAAAAAAGATCAGTTATTTCTCCATCCTGAAATTTTCTTATTACTCCATCAACCCTATTAACCAATTCTTCTCTTATTAAATTTTTTTCTCCAAGATCTAGCTGAGCATTATGATGAACATATTCCAAACTATCAAACTCTGTCATCTTAAAACATTATTATACTAAATTAACTCAAAATATCAACCTAATTTCTTCATATCCCATACGCATTGACTACATAAATACCTTTATAGTAGAATTTGCTCTGGAATTTAGAGTATAGAACTTAGAATAAAAACTTGTTATACTGAAAACAAAACAAATTTTATTTGTTTATTGATTTAATGAAAAAAAACAAGCAAAAGCCTAAAATTAGCAGTCTTCTTCCGGCTTTTGAAATGGCCAGTAGTTTTGGCTTTGCGATTGCTCTCCCCATTATTAGCGGAGTTTTAATTGGCTATTTTTTAGATAATAAACTGGGAACCAAGCCTTTTTTTACTTTAGGTTTGCTGATTTTTGGCTTAGTAGCCAGTTTTTATACCCTTTTAAAAACAGTTAAAAAATATTTAAATCAAAATGTCTGAACTCCACGTTGCCATTGAAGCAGAAAAGATATTTAGTTTTTTTGGTTTTCCGGTTACTAACTCTTTTTTATGCACTCTAAGTCTTTCTCTTTTATTCATCCTCTTTGCTTTTTGGTATAAAAAACAGGATCTTAAAAAAAAGCCCTCTCGGGGGAAACTAATTATTGATATGATTTTAGAGGGTCTTTTAAGCTTTTTTAAAGATGTGGCTGGTCCTAAAACTTATGAATTTTTTCCTCTTTTAGGAACATTTTTCTTTTTTATCATTTTCGCCAACTGGTTTGGTTTACTCCCTGGTATGGGCTCAATTGGCCTAGATGTGATTCATGAGAATGAAAAACATTTTATTCCTTTTTTTAGAGGTCCAACCGCTGACCTTAATACCACTCTTGCCCTAGCTTTAATCACTGCTTTTATGGCCCAATTTTATGGCTTTAAACACTTAGGCGTTAAAGCCTATTTATCCAAATTCTTTAACTTTTCCAATCCTCTTTATACTTTTGTGGGATTTTTGGAATTAATCTCTGAGTTTTCCCGGATTATTTCATATGCCTTCCGTCTTTTTGGCAATATTTTTGCCGGTGAAGTTTTGCTGGCAGTCATGGGCTATTTAATTCCCTTTTTAGCCCCCCTGCCGTTTTTAGGCTTGGAAGTATTTGTGGGGTTTATTCAGGCTTTGGTTTTCACCATGCTTTCCTTGGTTTTCTGGTCAATTGCAACTGAACACCATGATTCCAACCACGAAGAAAAAGATGAAGTAGAAATTCTTAAAAAAAATGATAGTTTTAGTGAAGAAAATATTAATAAAGAAAATCTTGCTTTTAGCAAGTAATTAAAAGGAGGTGTAAAAATGGAAAGTAATGCTATGGCAACAGGCTTAACAATTGCTATTGGCGGCGCTCTCCCCGCTTTAGCGATTGGCTTAATGGCCGGTAAAGCGGTCGAAGCCATGGGTAGAAACCCAGAAGCGAGCAATGAAATTAGAACCACTCTTATTTTAGCAATTGCTTTTGCCGAAGCGATCGCCATTTATTCTTTAGTGGTCGCTTTAATTATTAAATTTGTTTAAAGGAGTTAAATGGAAACATTAGGAATCAATCCTTCCTTACTAATTGGACAAATAGTAAACTTTACTATTCTGTTTATCATCTTGTCCAAACTGGTTTACAAACCCTTAATGGAAGCGGTTGAAAAAAGAAAGAAAAAACTAGAAAAAATTGAGGTTGATGAAAAAGCCGTCCAAAAAGCTTTAACCAATCTGGAAACCGAGAAACAAAAAAAGTTGACTGAAGCTAAAAAAGAAATGGCCCTAATAATTTCTGAAGCTAAAAAAGAAGCTTTAGAAGAAAAAGAAACAATAATTTCTGAAGCTAAAAAAGAAGCTTTAGAAACTATTAAAAATACTAAGCTGGAAATTGAGAGAAGAGAAAAAGCTTCAGAAAAAGAAATGAGAGAGAAAGCGGCTGACCTGGGAGTTAAAATAGCGGGCAAACTCATAGCTGACTTTTTAAAACCTCAGGATCAGAAAACCCTTGTCTCTCAAGCCTTAAAAGCGGTTAAAAATATAAAAGGATAAACATACTCAAGGAAAAGAAACAAATGGCCAAAAAAAGTCTTAACATTGCCGATCTTTTTTCCCTCTTTAAAAAGCTTAAAAAAAGTGATGATCGCTTATCTTGCTTGGAAAATAGCCGGCAGTCCCGGGTAAAAGAAAAAACAGCTTATGTTTTAAGCGCTATCCCTTTAACTGAAAAGGAAAAAGAAAGTTTAAAAAACCATTTGAGTTCTTCAACTAAGTCTTACTTAATGATTGAAAATAAAATTGATAAAAGTGTCTTAGGGGGGTTAAGAATTGAACTGGGCTCTAAAATAATTGATACCACCTTAAAAGCTCAATTAGAAGAAATAAAAAAATCACTTAAAAATGATGAAAAAAACTAATAATAAAATAAAAACCAGCTTAAATTATGACCATCTTTTTAAAGATGTTGACCATTTTAAACCAGAAACAGCGGTTTATGACTTTGGTAAAATTTTATCAATTGGCGATGGGATTGCTAAAATCTCCGGCCTACCCCAGGCAATGTACAATGAAATCATTGCTTTTCCTAACAATATTTATGGTTTGGTTTTTAACTTAGAAGAAAAGGTTATTGGCGCCATTGTTCTAGGCGATGACCAACTTTTAAAAGAAGGTGATGAAGTTAGAACCACCGGTAAAATTCTTCAAGTCCCGGTATCTGACTCTTTAATTGGTCGAGTGATCAATCCCTTAGGTAAACCCTTAGATAACAAACCCCTCCCTAAGTCGCAAGAAAATATGCCTTTAGAAACAATTGCTCCCGGAGTAATTGAACGCCAGTCAGTTAATACTCCCTTACAAACTGGGATTAAAGCGATTGACTCCATTATTCCGATTGGCCGGGGCCAAAGAGAATTAATCTTAGGTGACCGGGGAATAGGTAAAACCGCTTTAGCGATTGATACCATTATTAATCAAAAAGGCAAAGATGTTATTTGCATTTATGTCGCCATTGGCCAAAAAGCCTCCCGAATTGCTAAAATCATTGAAAAACTCAAAAGCTTTGAGGCTTTAAACCACACTATTATTGTCACCGCTAATGCCTCAGATCCAGCCTCCCTCCAATATTTAGCTCCTTATTCAGGTTGTGCTATTGCTGAATATTTTATGAACAAGAAAAAAGATGTTTTAGTTGTTTATGATGATCTTTCCAAGCATGCCTGGGCTTACCGCCAGTTATCCCTTCTGATGCGCCGGCCTTCCAGCAGGGAAGCTTACCCGGGTGATATTTTCTACCTTCACTCCCGGCTTTTGGAAAGAGCCTGCCGGTTAAATGATAAAAATGGCGGCGGCTCAATCACTGCTCTCCCAATTATTGAAACCCAGGCTGGCGATTTATCCGCCTATATTCCCACCAACGTTATCTCCATTACCGACGGTCAAATCCACCTAGAAACTGATCTTTTCTTTGCCGGGATCAGACCAGCAATTAACCCTGGTTTATCAGTTTCCCGGGTCGGCGGGTCAGCTCAAGTTAAAGGAATGAAAAAAGTAGCCGGTAAATTAAAACTAGATTTATCCCAATACCGAGAACTAGCTGCTTTTGCCCAATTCAGTACTGACCTGGATCCGGAAACCAAAAAAATTATTGACCGAGGTTCAAGATTAATAGAAATCCTTAAACAAGGGGAAAACCAGCCAGTTCCGGTTGAAGATCAAATCATTATTCTTTGGGCCGCCACTAAAGGCTTTTTAGATAAAATTGAAATTAAAAAAATTAGAGAATTTGAAAAAGCATTTTTAGACCATCTTAAAAGCCAATATTTAAAAACTGTTGAAAATATTAGAACCACTAAGGATCTTGATCCAAAAATAGAAAAAGACCTGGAAAAAGCCATCTTAAAACTCCTCCCCGATTTTGAAATAAAAGAAGAGGTAGAAAATAATGAAAAAAATGAAAATAGCAATCAACTTTCCCAAAACGAAGAAATTACTAAAGAACTAAAACCTGAAAAGCCAACAACAAAAAAAAAGAAAAATAAAAGAAAGCCAGGGAAAAAATAATGGCCAGCATAAGATTAATTAAAAGAAGAATTAAATCAACTAAAAATATTGGCCAGATTACTAAAGCTATGCAGATGGTGGCAGCTTCAAAAATGAAAAAAGCCCAAGATCAGGCAATCGCCACTAAACCTTATTCGGAGAAAATTTTGGAAATAGTCAAATCTCTCTCTCTTAAAACTGACCCTAAACTTCATCCCCTTTTAAAACAGCAAGAAGAAATAAAAACCTATCTTTGTATTTTAATCACCACTAATAAGGGCTTGTGCGGCAGCTTAAACACTAACTTAGTCCGTTCTTTAAATAATTTTATTCAAAAAAATATTAATAAGGGAATTAACTTTGACTTTTTAACCCTGGGTCAAAAAGGTCAAAGTTTTGTTTTAAAAACCGGCGGCCACTATTTAGCTGACTTCTCTGATTTAATCCCCTTTACTAAAGCAGTTATCCCAATTGTAAAAACTATTTCTGACGGCTATTTAAAAGAAAAATACAGCCGGGTTTACCTTTTTTACAATAATTTTATTAATGCTTTAAAACAAGAACCAGTTAATAAAAGAATTCTGCCTCTAATTCTGCCAAACGCGGAAGAAGAAATTCAATTAGGAAAAAGAAAAGATGTTTTATATGAACCAACCGCTAAAGAAATTTTAGATTTTCTCCTACCTTTTTACATTGAAACTCAAGTAAGAGGCGCCATTTTAGAAGGAAACGCCAGCGAACACTCAGCCAGAATGATGGCAATGAAAAACGCGACTGAAAATGCTCAGGCCCTAATGGATGGTCTTACCTTAGAATATAACAAAGCCAGACAACAATCCATTACCCTAGAAATTGCTGATATTACCACCGCTAAAATAAGTTTAGAAAAATGAAACAATTATTTAATCTATAATTATTAATAAATAAAAATAAATATAATGAAAAAATCAACTGGAATTATCACTCAAATAATCGGCCCGGTCATTGATGTCAAATTTAAAAGTCCAAGCGACTTGCCTAGTATTTATGATGCTTTAACTCTTAAACTCAATAATAAACGCTTAACTTTAGAAACCCAGCAGCATTTAGGCAAAAGTAAAATCAGGGCCATTGCCATGGGACCAGTTGAGGGTTTAAAAAGAGGGATCAAAGTACTTAATACTGGCAAACCAATTTCTACTCCGGTCGGTAAAGAGGTTTTAGGTAGAATCTTGAATGTTTTAGGTGAACCAATTGATGGTCAAAAAGAAATTAAAACCAAAAAAACCTCTCCGATTCACAAACATGCTCCCCTTTTAAAAGACCAGGAAACAAAAACAGAAATCTTGGAAACCGGCCTTAAAGTAGTTGATTTAATTGCTCCTTTTACCAAAGGTGGTAAAACCGCTGTTTTTGGCGGCGCTGGAGTGGGTAAAACTGTCGTTATTATGGAATTAATCCATAATGTGGCTAAAGTCCACGGCGGTTACTCAGTTTTTGCCGGCGTGGGCGAAAGATCCAGAGAAGGCAATGATCTTTGGACCGATATGAAAGAAAGCGGTGTTTTTAAAAAAACAGCTTTGGTTTTCGGTCAAATGAATGAACCACCGGGAAGTCGGTTAAGAGTTGGTTTAACCGGTCTAACTCTGGCTGAATATTTTAGAGATGAAGAAAACCAAGATGTCCTTCTTTTTATTGACAATATTTTCAGGTTTGCCCAGGCCGGGAGTGAAGTGTCTGCTCTTTTAGGCAGAATTCCTTCAGCGGTCGGCTACCAACCCACCCTCGCCTCAGAAATGGGTGAACTTCAGGAAAGAATCACCTCCACTAAGTCAGGCGGTTCAATTACCAGCGTCCAGGCAGTTTTTGTCCCCGCTGATGACTATACTGATCCAGCTCCAGTGACCACCTTTGCCCACTTAGATGCCAGCATTTCTTTAGAAAGATCAATTGCTGAACAAGGTCTTTATCCGGCCGTTGATCCTCTAGCCTCAACCTCTAATATTCTTGATCCAAAAGTAGTCGGTGAAAAACACTATCAAACTGCCAGAGAAGTCCAAAAAGTCCTTCAGCGCTACAAAGATCTCCAAGACATTATTGCTATCTTAGGAGTCGAAGAACTTTCTGATGAGGATAAAATTATTGTCTCTCGGGCCAGAAAAATCCAAAAATTCCTTTCCCAGCCAATGTCAGTGGCTGAACAATTTACCGGCCGGAAAGGGAAATATGTTCCGGTTGAAGAAACTGTCCGGGGCTTTGCTGAAATCCTTAATGGGAAACATGATGACAAACCCGAACATCTCTTTTATATGATTGGTTCAATTGATGAACTTCAAAGTAAAAATGAATGAAAAAATTCTACTTAGAAATTCTTAAAGACAATCAAGTTTTTTTTTCTTCAAACAAGATCAAATCACTAACTGCTCCGAGTGAAGAAGGCCAAATCTCTATTCTTCATGGCCATGCTCCTTTAATTTGCCAACTTAAAGAAGGAAAAATAAAAATCAGGTTTGAAGATAAAACCAAAGCTTTTTATATTCAAGGAACAGGTTTTCTTTATATTGAAGACAATAAAACCAGCCTTTATGTCCAAAAAATAGGCTTGTTAAAGAATAATCATGAAAAAAGATGGGTTAAGCTTTCAAAAACCATTAAAAAACAAGAAAAACCACCTGACTTAGAAAACAAAACCCTGACCAAAAGTTTAACTGCTTTCATAAAGAAAAAATATTACTTTTTAAAACCAAGGCTTTTTTCAAAAATAACTGAAAATAAAACTATTAATCTCTCTCTCCCAAAAATAAGCTTGGAAACAATTAGAAATATAAAAAGAACTCCTCCCATTAAAAAAGAAAACTATAAACTCCATGAATTTTTATGGGAAAAAATGATCAAAGTGGTATCTCGATTCTTAAAGGAAATCTATGATAAAATATAAATAATATGGGTTTTTTATTAGAAATCATCTCACCCCAAGGAAAAATATTCAACCAAACAGTTAAAAAGGTAACTGTCCCGGCCGTCACCGGCCAATTAACTATCTTAAGCCACCACGCTTCTCTTTTTACTCCTTTAAACCCGGGGAAAATTAGAGTCATTGATTTAAATAATAAAATTTATTTATTTCCTGTTGGCAAGGGGATGATTGAAGTTTCGGAAGACAAGGTAAACCTTTTAATTGAAGGCCAAGAAGATTTGGATAAAAAATCCCAACAGCAAGCCCAGAAAGCCCAAACCCAAGCAGAAGAATTAAAAAAGAAACCTAAATCCCCCCTCGCTCCCACTCAAGAACTCAGAAGAAGTTTAGTCGGGACTAATATAGCAAAATACAAGAAAAAAAGAAGAATATCTCCTACTGCTGGCGAGCAAATTTAGGAAACTTTGTCTTAAAAGCAAAAACAATAATCTCGGCTGCTTGGTCAACAGATAAATCTTTAGTATTAATCACTAAGTCGTAGTAGTTAGCGTTAGAAATGTTTTTGTAAAAATATTTTCTCACAAAGTTTTTTCTTTGGAAGTGGGTTTCTTGAATTCTCTGCTCTGCTTCTTTTAAAGAAATCTTCTCGTGATTCATCGCGTTCTTAATCCTATATTTTAAAGGAGCCATGACTCTAACTCTTAAGCCAAATTTGGAAGGAATAATAAAATTACCTCCTCTACCCAGAATAACAGAGTTTCTTTTTGAACCTAAAGCTAAAATAACCTTAACTAGATTCCTAAAATATGTTGAACTGTTAATTCGAGTCCCAAATAGAATTCCGATTGTCTCTTCTAAAAAATTTGCCCCGTTTTCATCTAAAGATTGAATTAAACCTTCTCTTTTCTTAGTTTCGCTAACAATTAACTCAACAATTTTTTTATTGTAATACTTAAATCCAAGTTTTTTAGCAGCTAATTGAGCGGCTAACCGGCCACCGCTCCCAGTCTCCCGAGAAACAGTAATACAGGGAAAGTACTTATTTTTAGACTTTTTTTTCAGGCTTACCCGGTCTTTTAAAAAAACCCAAGCAGAAATTTCTTTATTTAACAACTTATCAAATTGTTTTAGCTTAAACCTCATCAGTCATTAGATTTTAATGAAACCAAGCTAAGTTTGTCAATTATATTCAATGCGCATTAATCTAAGATTGACTTTATGAAAAATGGCAAGTTAAAATTAGATATGTTTGAATTTATCTTTAACCAAATTCTTTACCGCCCCTTATTAAACATTCTAGTTTTATTTTATGACCTGATGCCGGTTTATAAAGATATGGGGATTGCTTTAATTGTCTTTGTTTTATTTATGAATCTCCTTCTTTCTCCTTTAAGAAAAGGAGTAGAACAATCAGAGGAAATTCAAGATAAAATTATGGCAGAACTGAAAAAAGCTGAAGAAGAAAGCAAAGGCAATATTATAAAATATAAAAAAGAAAAAGCCGCCATTCTAAAAAAACACCGGAAGATCATTAATCTCAGGGGACTTGATTTTCTAGTTGAAGGCATCTATTTTGTTACTCTCTGGTGGATTTTTAGTAAAGGTTTACCTAAACAAGAATGGCATCTTCTTTACTCCTGGATTCCTACCCCTTCTAACCCGGTTAACCTGACCTTTTTAAATCTTTTTGATTTAACAACGGTTAGTTCCATGCTAAACTTAATCTCAGCCGTCGGTATTTTTGTGGTTCTTTTCTTAAAAACCTGGTGGAAGCCTAAAAAAGCTACCCGCGAAGATTATATGATTATTTTCTGGGTTCCTTTTGCCGCCTATTTTATCTCCTCTAAACTACCAGCCGGTCAAGAATTCTTTTTTAGTATTACTGAAGTCATTTACTTTATCCGCCTGGTTTCCAAACAAATTAAGAAAATAGGAAAAAAGATGGGCTTTGAAGAATCACCTGTCCCAGTCAAAGACTTTACCAATACTGCCTGGAAGCAGATTTCCGGTTCTTAACATAATAACCATTTTTTCTAACAACCTTTAATTCTAAATCATCTCCTTTTATCTTAAAAACAAACCTGATTGAATAGTCAAGATTATTAACCAAATACAAATTCTGTTTTGCTGAACTTAAATCCAGAGGACTATATTTAACCGCAATCATATATTTTTCCGGTACTCCGGGAATAGGCTGAAAACCATGAGCAGTTAACCCTAAGGTCTCTAAACCTGCTTCTGAGGCCGCCCAATATAGAAAAGAGGCTAAATGACAAACTCCATCCCCATAAAGATAACCTGAAGAACAATAACCTTCTGAAGCAATAAAATGGCTTTTCATTGTTTTAACCCCTATTCCTAAATCATTAATCTCCGGTAAAACATTTTCATGGAAAGCAAAAACCTCACCTGGTTCTAAAACAAACTCAAAACCCAAATAATCTAAAGCCAGAAGAATATTTTTGGAAAAAACCTCATTTAAATACTCATTTTCATCCCGGTCTCCTAAATCAAGGCTTTGAAAAGCTAAAATTTCCTCTTTGCTTTCAATCAAACTTCCTCCGATTAATCTTTCCGGCACCGGAGAAATAAGTTCTCTTGGCTTTAGCAAAGAACCTGTTAATAACAAAAATAAGCTTATTAGTCCCTGAGCCATAAAAAAATCCTCTTAATAGAGGAAAATTAACTTAATTATTTCTTATCTTATCACAAAACAAGCTTGAATTTCCAAAAAATTCCCTTGGTTAAAAAAATAAAAACTTAATTTAAAAGAAGCTAGTTTCTTTTTATTTTTTATTCTAAAGCCGTCATAAACTCATGCCGGGCGTCAAAAACATAATTTTTATTCTGACTCATGACTTCGTAAAAATATTCTTTGCCCGGTTCAAGGCCGGTTATTTTTATTTGATGTTTCTTAACCCTTTTATCAGATTCTATACTTTTTCCATAATCATAGCTTTGGCCAAAATTAACTTTAGAAGTAGCATAATGATTAGTTTCCCAGGTAATAAGGGCATAATCAGGGCCGACTTCAGCCACTTTAACATTGGCAATCCTGGTTGGTTCTTTGTCCAGCCAGACAGAAGTTAAAAAGGAAGCGGTAATTTTTATTTTTTCCAGAGTCGGAGTGGTTTTCCTGGTTAATAAATCCCTGCTTGTTTGATAAGCATATTGAACCTGTTTAGCTGAAGAGTTAACTTTTCCAGCGATAAAGTCAAAAACAAGGCGGTTCTCAACTCCTACAACTGAGGCTAATTTAGCCATTGTCTGGCCGCCTTGACGGATTAATCCGACTCTAGCTTCTAAACCTTCTTTCATCAGACTTATTCCTACCCCAGTAAACTCTTGAGTCAAATCGACGTTATAAGCAACAATAAGCTTGGCTTCTTTGACAACAAACCAATAGATTTTTTCAGCGGTGGAACCAGTAAAACTTAAAAGTCTTTTTAAAATATTTTCCTTTTTCTCTTCCGGTCCGCCGATTTCCAAATCTTTGATGATTTGCTGTTTTTCTTCTTCGGGAATATCAATTCCTGACTCTTTTCCGACTTCTTCAATCAGCTTTTCAATCCTTTCGGCGCCGGTGATTTCCAGGAAAAAAGTCAATTTTTCCGATTGGTTAGCGGCATTATCAAAAGCGGAAACAGTTACTTTATACTGACCAAGATCTAGGGCCATCTCCGGCAGATAGGAAAAGTCAGCTTTTGGCTCAGCTTTTTTATCCTTTATTTCAGCGGTGCTTAAAAGATAAGATTTATATATTCCCCAAGAAGTTTTTTTCAAAATCTCCACTTCTATTTTAGCCGGCCCGCTTTGAACCTTTTCCTGGTTGTCTTGGGCAATTTTTTCACCGGCTAAAGAATCGGTAATCTCACCAGTAAAAGTTGGCTTCTGATCGCTCAAATACCACCTTTCATATGAAGAATCAAAATTCAGACCCCCTAGCTTTTGCAAAGAAACTTGGGGTTTAGTCAAATCAATGTTTAATATCCGGCTGGCTTCGCGGGAATTGCCCTGGCTGTCAACGGCTTTAACCGTCCATTTTCTGGCTCCCTCTTTAAGAATTTTATCTTTTTCCAAAATCCTAACATGAAGATAGTCATTGTCATTATTATCATCTTCCCAATTTTCATAATAAACCCAGATTTTGTCAGTCTCAAAAATATTTTTCTGACTACTTTTATTGCCCCCAAGATCAACCCGATATTCTGAGGGAATATTATCAAAAGAAAAACTGCCGCCTCGACCAGCGTCAATAATTAGTTCGTAATGATCAACTCCAGATAAAGAATTAAGGCTTTTTTTAAATATAAAAGTCGGCTCTGAATTATTAAGATAAGCTTTATCGTCGGGTGATTTTAAACCGGGAGTTAACAAAGATAAATCTGTACCGTCGTAAATTATGGTAAAGATTTCCTCAGTCCCCCAAGCGCCGCTTTCACCCACCCGGGGACGAAGATGGAAATACCAAGTTCCCTCCCTTAACAACAAATCATTTTTATAAATATCAGTCGTATAGCTTTCATCGCCGGTAATGCTATCAACTGAAGTTTGGTTGTACTCATAGTAAAAATAGTCGCCGGTTTGTGGCCGAAGATCAGTCCAGGTAAAGGAAACCTGGCCGTCAGACTGAGATGTATTTTCAGCGATTGAAGTCGTGTGGCTTGATTCCTTAAAGCAGGCAAGGCCGGAAACAGCCGGACCAGGGTCGCTTAAGCTCACCCCGATATCGGAAAAATCCAGCCAGCCGGCATCCTCAGAAAAAGCAAAGCCCGCAAAAGCGCCGGTGCTAAAAGAAAGAGTGACATTGCTTGAGTAATTAGTAAAGTCAAGATAAGCGCCGGTATTTAAAACATAAGCTTTGCCGGTGACCGCGCCAGAACTCAAATTTAAGTTAACCGCGCCTGAAGGATTGTCCTGACTGCCAAAATCAAGCCAGCCAAAATCTTCTAAAAAAGCATAGCCGGAAAAATTGCCGGTAGTGTTGTTAACAGTGACGTTACTGCTGTAATTGGTAAAGTCAAGATAAGAATTATTAGTATTGATTACCAAGGCTTTGCCGGCAACTGAAGAGGTAGTGGCCGCCAAACAAGGCTGAAATGAAGAAAATAAAACAATAAGCAAACCAAAAAGATAGGCAAGTATTTTAACAACAACCTTTTTCATAGTAATATAGATACTATTACACATTTTAAAAAAAGAGGCAAGAATTAATTTTTAAAACTAAAAAAAACAATCTCTGGCAAACGTGGAAGAATAAAAGCGGCGCCCCTTAAGCTT
>Ga0210057_1001208_pt1 | contig 39917 bp, 44 predicted proteins | sample CryGeyCG2114_010_2_FD_183968 | JGI IMG/M metagenome (GOLD analysis project Ga0210057, IMG submission 183968) | Groundwater microbial communities from aquifer - Crystal Geyser CG10_big_fil_rev_8/21/14_0.10 (SPAdes) (version 2) | ecosystem: Environmental > Aquatic > Deep subsurface > Groundwater ... | reverse complement strand
GTATGAAAGCGCCACGTGGTTCCACTGATTTAAGGTGAGGGAGCTTGCAGGAGTGGACCACTGTCCATCGGTTCCGCTGAATGCCTGCCAGAACATAAGGGAGCCCGTGGGGGCTACTGAATTATTCAGCGTCAGGCACCAACCATTTTCACATTCAGGAGCCGATGTCTTCGTCAAAATCGCACCATATCCTGATCCTCCCCAGGTGGTCGGTTTGATCCATGCTTCAATGGTGGCACCGCTTGCGAAAATGTTGTCAATCGTCGTCCCCGACGCGCCATCCACATAATCATCACTCCCGTCAAACTCAAGACACGCGCCACTTTTGCAGTGGGCGGAGGATTTCCAGGTTGGGCCATTCGTGAGCGTGCCGTTATTTCTGTAGGTGGAAATGTCGTATGCAGTCGTGCCTGTTTTCTCGTCCATATTCAGTTCCAAAACAGGTCCCACACAACTGTCACTATCCCCCGGCGGGCAGTACGCGCTTAATGCCGAGTTCTGCCCCACCCCCGAGGTGTTTTGGGAAAGAGAGCCAAGGACAGTTTGCTTTCCCTGGTTGTAGAGAAGTTTGACTTGATCTGCACTTACTGCAAACCGATAAATCGCTATATCATCCAAAAGTCCGGTAAATTCATCCGTACCAGCTGATCCATTGGAGTCTGCCAAGTAGAGCGTATCATTATTGACCAGGGTATTTACTGCTGATATCGTGGTATCTGCCGTGCCTACTTCTTTGCTGTCTATGTAGAGTCTCAGAGAAGCACCTGCGGTATTGACTGCGGTAAATTGATGCCAGGTATTGTCATCGTAGGTTGCGGCCGTTGAGGTAACACTGTCTTCAGGGAATGAGGTATTGTCATCATCTATACCAAATGATATGTCTCCATCACTTTCCATTTGTACTCTATATCCGCCATCTGCTCCGGTTGATTCAAACTTCTGCAAGATTACTTCTGCCACTGAGGCAGTATCATGTTTAAACCATCCCGTGAGGGTAAAATCTGATGATCCATCAAAGTCAAAGTCAGGGTCATCACTCTTGCTGGCCCAGACTGCACCGGTACCATTGAATGCTTTCCCATTTTTACCACTGTTACTGTATCCACCCGTGGTGGTACTAAATACCAGGTCGTTCCCCTGGCCTGAACTGTCACAAAAGTCATTTGTTCCACCACTGCAGGTATTTAAAGCTCCTTCATCAAATTTCCACTGACCAACCGCACTCCCCACCGGCGTGCCAATGGCCGGATGGCCGGCGTTCATATCCTCGAGAATTTGTTCTTGAGTACGGGCGTAGTTGTAAATGCGGACTTCGTCAATTGTTCCTTTAAAACGATTACCCCCCGTAAAATTGGCTCCTACGGTTAAATCACCTTGAGTGTTATCTACATTTCCAGAGGGATTACCATTAGAATTTGTTCTCACTCCGTCCAGATAGTAGCGTAGGGTTTCATTATCATACGTTAAAGTAATATAATGCCAATTACTATCACTAAATCCTGCATTAGACTGAAAGTAATAGGTAGTGCCGTTAATAGCTAAATCCGACTGAAATTCATTACCGCCCGGCAAATATCTGATACTATTATCCTCATTCTCGTTTAAATTTAGTAATCGACTTTCATTGTTATTACTATCCCAATTGTTTGATTTAACCCACAATGAGGCTGTAAATGCAGGTTGGCCACCGATACCCGCGTTATTAGAGGAGGTTTTAGCAAAGTCATTAGTACCTTGATCAAATTGAAGTGCACTACCGTATTTTCCAGAAACCCAATTATCTTCTGTAAAGCCACCTTGCATAGTCAATGTATTTCCATTGCCAGATCTATCTTGAACATTTGTTGTCCCGCTCCCCTCATCAAAACTGTAATACGCCACCGGACCCGGCGCCCATTGGTAGAGTTTTTGGATTTCGTCGGGGGAAAGCGCGCGGTTGTAGATGCGGACTTCGTCGATGAGTCCATTGAAATAAGCTCCGCCTGATGATTGGTTATATCTTCCAATTGATCTATTCTCATTCCCTGTATATGGAGAAGCATTTCCGTTACCGGTTGTCCAAGATCCATTTATTGAAGAACCATCTACGTACAATTTAATGCTTTCTCCTGAACCATAAGTATAGGTAATACTAACAAAGTACCAGTTGCCTGTTGTCCATGATGGAGTAACTGTATATATATGCCATGCAGATCCTGTACCAAAATAAAATTCTAAGTTACTTCCATTTGTACGAATTGCATAATTGCTATTCATGTCTAAAGGTCTATGAGATAAAATATCTCTTTCTAAGGTAAGTTCATCTGGTTTTATCCAAGATGAAATTGTAATAGATTCAGTTATATTTAAATTGCTGTTTCCACTGATATCCACATAATCATCAATGCCGTCAAAATCACACCCATAGCCAAACTTTCCTCCTCCTGAGCAATCCATACCCGTGTTGTTGGCACCGTCAACCGTGGTGCCATCATTGCTGTTTCCTGATGAGTCGGGGACGGTCACGCCATCGCCACTGCCATTAAAGTCCATTTTCCAATATCCCACGAGGCCGTCACTCATCCATTCATTCCCCGGGCCGAAGCGGGCTGAAGCTCCCCTGACTGCACCTCGTGAGTTAAAGTCTGATTTGATTTGCCCTGCACTTCTGGCATAGTCGTAGATTTTAACGTCATCAATATGTCCTTTGAAGTAAGTGGTATTCACGAGTCCTATTTGAATATTGGTGCCATCAAAGGGAGTAGCGGTAGTAACGGCTATATGCTGCCAGGCATTGGCAGTGAGGGTTGTTGAGGCTTGACCGTCAACGTATATGGTTGGTGTGCCAAACCCAGTAGCACTTACTGTTCCACTGCTGGCACTTACGTAATGACTGGTTCCATCAAATGAAATAATAGATTGAGTAGTAGTAACTGGTTTTGCCCAAAACTCTATGGTTTGAATGTTGGGAGCTGTACTGCCTATACCTACTGAGTCATTAGTTCCATCAAAGAGTAAACACTTCCCTGTAACACACAGGCTCTCATCCTGCCAGGTAGCACCTGAAATTGTTCCATCATTGTTATTGGCAGAACCATCCTCTGCATTGGTCCCATATCCTTCGTCAAACTTCCAGTAGGCAATAGGACCGGGAGCTACTTCTTCTGTTGCTGGAGAGCCGACGGAGGCATTGGTTGCCGGAGTTGAAAAGTCTGAAGATGAAAAACCGTTCTCAGCTGAAGGGTTACCGTAATAGATATAGATATTTTGAGAACCGGCAGCAAGCGTGTCAAAGTTGACATGAATGGTGGTGGTTGCACCACAGGCTGAGGCAAGATAGTAATCCAGCAACTGGCCGTTTTCTTTGGTAAAACGCATATCCCCACAGTCAGTCTGGAAGCGTGTAGTATCTGAAGCATCAAAGTTACTGATGGTGATGTAGACATTATTCTCAGCAGAGGTGTTGTTGGTGACTATGATTTTCTTTCTAAAATGCCAGTTGTCGTTGTACCAACTAGCCTTTGATGTGCTTTTTGGTAGAAATATTATTCCAACCGTAACAAGTCCAATTACAAGGATAGAAAGAATAATACGTTTAAAGTATTTAGTATTTTGTATTTTGTATTTAGCGGATTTCATATATAAAATAACCAATTAAAAACTACAAATGTCTTCAAACAATTCTTTCTGTCATTCCCAGCTTGACTGGGAATCTAGTTTCAATTATTAATATCTTTGTATAAATCTTTCCAATTAGGATTATCTTTCTCAATTAGCTCAAATTTCCACGTTCTGTTCCACTTCTTTAACTGCTTCTCTCTTACTATCGCTTCTTCAATATTACTATATTCTTCAAAGTAAACTAAATTATGTATTTTATATTTCTTAGTAAACCCTTTTATTGTATTATTTTTGTGTTCCCAAACTCGTTTTGTAAGATTAGAAGTTACCCCTATATATAATGTACCGTTTCTTTTACTTGATAAGATATAGACATAATATTGTTTTCTCATATTTCTTCTTTTAACACTGGATCTCCAATCGAGTTGGAGATGACAGAAATATCACCTTTGTCATTCCCGTGAAAACGGGAATCCAGAACAATAGAAAAATATAATATTTACCCTACAAAATTTTTAATCCTCTCGGCAATAGAATCAGAATCCAAACTATATTTTTTATACAAATCGTTAATATTTCTGGCACTTTTTGCAAAAGTATTATTCAATCCAAGCATTTTCATTTTTACAGGATAATTTTGAGACAGAACTTCACTAACTGCACTACCCAATCCTCCTTGAATTTGATGATCTTCAATTGTAATGACTTTTTTAGTTTTTTTAGCACTTTCTATAATTGCTTTTTCGTCAATGGGTTTAATTGTATGTAAATTTATCAATTCTACAGAAATATGTATCCGTTCAATAGCTTGTAGAACATGGTAGATCATTGGCCCTGCAGAAATAATAGTTAAGTCATTCCCCTGCTTTAAAATTTGCGCTTTTCCTATTTCAAAAGCATCACTTTCATTGGTAACAGCAGGATTACTTTCTTTACTAAGTCTTAAATAATTAGGAGAAATATCTTTATATAAACAATAAGTGGCCTTCACCGCTTGAATATAGTCTGCAGGCACAATTACCTTTAAATTTGGCAAAACGCGGGTAATAGCAATATCTTCAAAAGATTGCTGATTAGCCCCGTCTTTGTAATTAGAAAACCCTGCATGACTGGATATTACTTTAACAGGCAAATTACTTAAACAAACACTAACTCTAAGCTGATCCCAACTTCTACCCGGCTGAAAAACAGAAACACTTGTTGTAAAAGGAATAATTTTATTACTAGCAAGACCCGCCGCAATACCCATCATATTCTGTTCAGCTATACCACACTCAACAAATTGATCGGGAAACGATTCAGCAAAACCATCTACGCCCAAAGATTCTCTAAAATCTGCAGTTAAAACAAAAACATTTTTATTCTTTTTTCCAAGATGGTATATTGCATCTGAAAAACCATCACGGGTGGAACGATAATTAGAATTGTTCATAAGCTATCCTACAAATTTCAATTTACGTACTTAATTTCAAATTACAAAGCTCAAATATCAAATGAATTATAAATGCATAAATGATTAAATTTGTATTTAAGCATTTGATATTAATTTGGCATTTTTCATTTAGTATTTGACATTCTAATTTAGAAACAAATCACCCCACTATATTATATATAAACCTAGTTATCTTGCTTTAGCTCTTCTATAGCTCTTTTTGCCTCTTCTCTATTGGGAGCTCTTCCATGCCAACTATAATCATCTTCCATAAAACTTACTCCCTTTCCTGGTATAGTATTTGCAATAACCACAGAAGGCTTTTCTATAATATTTATTTTTTTAAAGGTTTCATCAATTTGAGCAAAATCGTGGCCATTTATTTCAAAAACAACTAAATTAAAAGATTCTAATTTTTGCTTTAAAGGTTCTAGAGGCATTATACTTTCTGTAACTTCGGATTGTTGAATATTATTTCGATCGATAATTATGGTTAAATTTTTAATATCAGAATTTCCTAAAAACATAAAAGCCTCCCAAACTTCCCCTTCATCAATTTCACCGTCGCCTATAATACAAACAACCTTACAACCCTTTTTAGAGCTATAAATAGCATCTCCAATTGACTGAGAAATTCCTTGGCCCAAAGAACCTGAGGTATTTTCAACACCCGGGAGTATTCTATAAATAGGGTGCCCTTCTAAATTAGAGCTAACACTTCGTAAACCAGTTAAATCTTTAACATTAAAAAACCCTTTAACAGCAAGAGTTGCATACCAAACCGGGCAAATATGTCCGTTAGATAAATACAATCGGTCTCTTTTTTCATTCCAAGGGTCTTTAGGATTAACACGTAAATAGTTAAAATATAAATAGGTAAAAATATCAGCCATACCTAAAGAACCAGCTGAATGCCCACTACCTGCATGAAGAAGGCTTATTATAATAAGCTGACGTATTTTATTTGATATTCTTGATAAAGTTTCTATATTCATATAAATTTAAAATTTTAAGTTTGAAATTTGAAATTAATCTTTAAATAAAAATTTTAAATTGAATAAAAATTATGAGTGTCTATTATCTTTCGGTTCTATACGAATTAATAATATCCATCGCCTTATTTGGATCAGAAATAATGTGATATAAAAGCTCATTTCCTTGTTTTATTAAAAGATTTTCGGTAACGGTCTTCATAATTACTTTCCAAAAATCCCCGTATAAAATAATAGGTTTGCTAAAACCCTCATGTATTTTACTCATAGCCCAGGTCATACCAAACTCGCTTAATGTACCCTCTCCACCTTTAAACAAAACATGAACATCTCCTTCTCTAAGTAACCGTTCGGTTCGTTTAAAATAATCCTCTTCAATAATTTCTTTATCAAATTTATTTTCTGTATCTACCCCTTCAAAATTACTTCTTCCAATACCTCCTAAATATGTAGTTATCGCAATAGAAAGACCTCCACCCAAATGAGCTCCCTCTGTAGAAGCTCGCATAATACCACTACCCCCACCATTTAGTATAACAAGTCCGTTTTTTGCACAGAGTCGTGCTAACTCTTTAGCGCTTGTATATTCATTTGATTGGGGAGATAATGCATGACCTCCTAAAAATGCAACTGTTTTTATGTTCATATTTTAGGAACCTAGGAACGTATGAACCAAAGAACATAAGAACAAAGGATCTGTTCCTAAGTTTTTCAGTTCATTTGTTCTTCAGTTCCCCCGTTTAATAAACTTAATTTATTAAAAGATTCCTCAACTCCATTTTGTTTTAAATAAGAATTAGCGTATATAGTATTTGCAGGGCTTTCTATATACTCCAAAGCATTTTCACTACTTAAGCCACCATCTACACTTATTACCATACTCCCGGTTTCTGCTATCAATTCTTTATTTACACTACAAAAGTTTTTTATATTATCTAAAACTTGTAAATTTGCGCGCTGACCACTTTTACCGGCAATTACGGCTAAAAACATAAATTCTTTGCAAACGCCAAAAAGACTTGGGGAAACACTAAAATTATCTCCAATTTCAAAAAAAACACCTACATTATATCCCAACTCTTTAAGACTATTTAAATTGTCTATACTTTTAGACTTGTTTAACCTTATTAAATACAATACATTATCTTTTTTTAATAAATGCGATTTATTTGTCAAAAAAACTAAGGGATCTTCCACCATAAGATGAATAATTACCTTACCAAAAGGTTCTAATATTTCAAAAACTTCTATTTCATCAAACCAGGTCTGTTCACCATAGGAGGAATCTACCACATCAACATGAATAATTTTAAAAAACCCTTTAAGCTCTTCTACCCACTCAACAAAAGAACTTTTGGTGTAACAAAGCACAGTAGGTATTATAATTTTGGCAGGATCCATAATACTTTAATTATAAGTTTAATTACATAAAGTGGAAAGTAAAAAAAGAAAAACCCAGTATCTTAGAATAGGCATTCTTAAGTCTAAATGAGAAATGTGAGAAATGAGGATCCTCCTCTTCTAGAGGATGATCCTCATTTTTCGCTTTAACAACGGCTGTATCCACAACCCAAACATTTTACACAACCTTCAGTTTCAATTAGAGTCATATTTCCGCAAGTAGGACATACGGAAGCATTTTTTAGTGAAGAAGTTGGCTTGTCTTCTTTTTTTTCGGAAGTGTCATCAAACTCTAAAAGTTTAAGTTCAGAATTTTCTATGTTGGTGCTAAGTTCTAATTCTTTAATTAAAACTTTGGCAACGGCATCGGGCAAACTAGAAATTCTATTAGAACCAAATCCAACACTTGTTGCTCCCCCAATGCCCTTAAGCTGATCTGATATTTCTTCCATAGCAACATAAGGATCATCTGCAGACCTAAGCCAACCACTAATTAATCTACCCAACGCCTCAGACATTGCAGATAAATCAGATCCGGACTTTCCAATAGTAACAAAAACTTCAAAAGGTTTGGTACCAGATTCACCATTTCTGTTTACAGTAACATAAGCTCTACCAAAAGGAGTTTCCATTCTATGGGTTCTACCATAAACAACACTTGGTCTCGGCCTTTTTTCAGCTGCTACAGAGGTATCTGGATCGCTTTTACCACTACTAGCTTTTTTATTTTTATCTTGAGTCTCTTTTGTTTCTAAAACAACTTCTTGTCTTGAACCGGTAACATATACAGTTAAACCTTTACACCCAAGCTCCCAGGCCATTTCATAAGCCTTTTTAACATCTTCTTCTGTTGCACCCTCAGGGAAGTTGCAAGTTTTTGAAATAGAATTGTCTATAAACCTTTGCAAAGTTGCTTGAACCATTACATGCTCCTTAGGAGTAATATCATTAGAAACAACAAAAGTATTTTTTATGTCCGCGGGCAAATCTTTTATATGTTGAATACTACCTTTATTTATAGCCTCATCTATAACTTCTTGCTTTTTATCAGCAGATAAACTTGATTCATCTAAAGCTTTTTTAAAAGAAGGACTTACATAAGTTAATTGTAAATTCTCATCACCTCCGGCAGATTGATATACATTTCTATAATATGCCAAAGCAAAAACTGGCTCACAACCATAACCCTCTACATCAAATACAGTAGAAGTTGTACCCGTTGGAGCAATAGTCATTTGGGTAGAGTTTCTAATACCCCAGGACTTTAAATCTTTTGTTATATCATTCCAAGAAAGACTGGGTCTTTCTAAATCTAGCTCATAGTCAACAAGAGATCTAGGTTCTTTCCAGGTTAAATTTTCAGGGTCATAAATGCTCCCCTTTATTCCAGGAAAGGCTCCCTTTTCTTTAGCAAGAGAAATACTCGTTTTCATAGAATGATATCTAATAAACTCAGTCACTTGGGAACCAAAATCCAAACTCTCTTTACTCCCGTACCTTATTCCAAGCTGATACATAGCATCAGATAACCCTAGAAATCCCAACCCAATTCTTCTATTATTCATCGCGGCCTTTTTAAGCTTTGGAACAGCAGGGACATACGCATTTTGAGTTACCACATCATCTAAAAAACGGGTTCCCAAAACAGTACTCTCTTTTAAATGATTCCAATCAATTTTTCCGTTAATAACTGATTCGTTTATATTTACGTGACCCAAACAACAGTTTTCGTAAGGACCTAACCACTGTTCACCACAAGGATTAGTTGCTTCTAAAACATATTGATTTGGAACAGGATTGTACCTGTTTGCCTCATCAATAAACAAGGCTCCAGGTTCACCATTATGATGTGCATATTTAACTATTTCATCAAATAACTCACGAGCATCTAGGGTTTTCCATACTTTTTTATCGCGTGGGTTAATTAAATCAAAATTACTACCCTCTTTTACAGCCTTCATAAATTTATCGGTTACAGCAACAGATATATTAAAGTTTGCAATACTTCCTTCAGTAGTTTTACATTTTATAAAATCCAAAATATCAGGATGATCTACTCTAAGCACAGCCATATTTGCACCTCTTCTGGTACCCCCTTGGGCTATATTACCAAAAGCAGCATCATAGGCTTTTAAAAAACTAACGGGACCACTTGCAATGCCATTGCTTGTAGAAACACGATCTCCTTTTGGTCTGAGGTTAGAAAAAGAAAAACCGTTTCCTCCACCCGTTTGCTGAATCAAAGCGGCATCTCGAAGTGTTTGAAAAATCCCCCCCTCTTCTTTTCCCATATCATCGGTAATAGGAAGAACAAAACAAGCAGCTAACTGACCTAAAGGTGTTGCTGCCCCAGACCAGGTCGGAGTATTTGGAATAAAGCGTTTGCCCGCCAAAAGATTGAAAAAGTTGTCAGTATATATTTTTTGTAATTCAGGGTCTTTTTCTCCAATAGCCACAAAAGAAGCAACACGCATCATAGCTTGTTCCACGCTTTCTTTTGGTTTTCCCTGTTCATCTTTTAGAGAATATCTTCTTTTAAAAATTTCTAAGGCATTTCCACTAATTTGAGCCTTTTTAACCTTGATTAATGTTTTAAATACATGTTTATTTAAAATTTGCTTTTTTGTTTTTGTTTTTTCTTTCATGACAGGTTTTTAAATTAATAAATAGTACCAATTTTTACTTTGAAACCTACCTGTCGGCAGACAGGTTTTTAGTTAGAAATTGAATTCAAATTTCAAATTGTAAATTAAGAATTCGCCTCAATTCTCCAGTTTTTTTATTTCCTTCTTAAACTCTTCCAAGTCTTCAAAATCCAAAAAAATACTGGCAAACCTCAAATAACTAACGGTGTCTTTGTGTTTCAACCGAGTCAAAACCATTCGACCTATATCGGAAGTTGATATTTCACTCGACTTTCTATTCATTATTCTAAGCTCAATATCCTCTACTATTTCATCAACTTCTTCATCTAATAATCTTTTTTGTACAGTAATTAATATACCTCTTCTAAGCTTTTCTCTGTCATAATCTTGTAAAGAACCATTCTTTTTAACTACCTTTAAAGAAATAGACTCCACTCGTTCATATGTTGTAAATCTTTTTTTACAACTTAAACATTCTCGCCTACGCCTAGACACAGGCTCATCTTCTAAGTCACGTTTGTCTACAACTCTTGTATCTTGACTATGACAATAAGGACAAATCATTTCTACGTAATTAAATTACAAATAGTATTATGTGAATTCTACTTTATCAAAAAAAGTAACTTTTCATAAAACCACAACCTTTAGTATGGTATGTAATATTTGAACACAACTGGTTGTGTATTGCAAGTATGAGTTTAATAGAGTTAAAAAAGAACTAACAGAGGCTAGTGCGTGAACTTTTAGCAAAAAAATACAAAAAAATCTAATTAGATTAAAGGCGTTAAGAATCAAAATACAAAACCTTCTTTGTATATTTAACGTAGTAGACTTGCTAAGTGGGTTTAGCAGGATATGAGTCGAAAAATTAATTGTTATTGTAGCTTAATTAGGATAACTATTTTAACTGCATTAAAACAATGTCAAAATCCAAATATCAAATACCATATGAATGTTAAATCCTAAAATTACTAAATTAGGTTATTTGTTTCTTTTAAATTGATTTGACATTTCCCCGACTTTGTCGGGACTAGTCCCGCATAGCGGGGGAGATTTGGGCTTTACAATGTACAATCCGTAGAAGGATATTAAAAGAATTTCGTAATTCGCATTAACTTACATAAATTGGCTCATGGCTTTTTAAATACTCAAATATTTTGTTCTTACAATCTTCCAGAGATAGACTACTATCAAACTGGGCACCCGCCGCAGCAGTATGTCCACCGCCACCAAAATACCCTGCAATTTCATTTACTTTTATAAATTTATTGCTATTAACCGCTCTAAAAGATATGCTCCAGTTGCTTGTAGAATATACAGGTTTTATAACAATACCCCAACTACATGTGGTTACCTTGGTAATGTAAGGTTTAAATAACCCGGAACCTTCATCATAATCTTGCTTAGAAAACTTTTGCAAATCGGATTTATTAAAAAAACTTAAGCTAAATTCAGGCCATTTACCTATTTTATGAACCGATATGTTTTGTAAAAACAATCCCCAAACCTGAAAAGAGCCTAATGGGGTTTTATCAAAAATAGAAACTATAGATTCTACCACTATATCACCTTGATTAATTAAATTTTTAGCAACATCAAAAACCTTTGAATTATTTTTATCGATAAATCTAAAACTTCCGGTATCTGTATAAATGCCTGTAAGCAAGATTTTACAAATTACGGAATCCAAACTTTTTAAATAGGGTTCAAACAAAATATAATACAATAACTCAGCCGTAGATGTATAATTTATACTTGTAGAGTTTGGGCCAATATATAAATCAAATTCTTGAGTGTTAGGGTGGGTGTGATGATCTATACAAATAGTTTTAATATTCTTTGATTTTATTTTTTTAGGAGTATTACTTATTCGATCATATTCTTTGTTATCTAAAATAACTAATAAAATATTATCTGCAATCTCAAGTGCTATATCCTCTACAAACTCAATTTTTTCGTAATTAGAAAGACTCTTCCACAAAGGTACATAACAACCTGTAATTACCATGCGAACATTTGTTTGAGGTATTTTTAGTATATTTATTAAATAATAATATGTAGAAAGTACTGAAGAAATAGCATCCCCGTCTGGGTTAATATGGGAGGTAATTAATATACTTTGTGAAAATTTTGTAAACTTATCAAATTCGGATTTGTATTTGTTGTAATCAAAAACCATTTACTTCTTTTTTCCCACTATAACCTCAAACTCTTCTTCTTCCATTGTCTCAACCTCTAATAATTTATTGGCAACATTTTGTAATTCTTTTTTATGTTTCTTAAGTATTTCCATTGCCTGGACTTTACTTTTGGTAATAATTTCCTCAACAGCTTTATCAATTAAATCTGCTGTCTTATCACTATAATCAACATGCGTTCCAAGTTGTTTAGCAAGCCACATTCTATCTTCAGATTTGGAATAATTAATAGGTCCTAAATCACTCATTCCAAATTCAGTCACCATTCTTCGAGCTAAATCAGTTGCCCTTTCTATGTCATTACTTGCCCCAACACTTTGTTCATTAAAAAACAATTCCTCTGCGGTCCTTCCACCAAGCATCATACTAATCATTTGAAAAAGCTTACTTTTAGTATAATTAAATTCTTCTCTATCACTACTTACGTCGGTATGACCCAAACTATGAGTTCTTGCAACTATACTAATTCTACGAACAGGGTCAACTTTATTTAAAAAGTGGGCTACAATTGCATGCCCTGCCTCATGATATGCTGTTATTTTCTTATCTTCCTCATTTTGTAATTTTCTTCTTTCAGGTCCCAATTTAACCTTTGTGGCAGCCTCACTAATATTTTTAAAACTCACCTTACTTTTACCAACACGTGCGGCAAGTATAGCAGCCTCATTTAACATATTTTCTATATCAGCGCCACTAAAGCCAACCGTTCTTTTTGCAATCTGATCTATTTTTATACCTTTCTCTAAAGGCTTTCCTTTTAAATGTATTTTTATTATTTTTTCTCTCTCCTCTACAGTTGGAAAGCCCAGTGTTATTTTTCTGTCAAATCTTCCCGGGCGCACAAGAGCTGGGTCTAGCATATCAGGTCTGTTGGTAGCAGCTATTATAATAACGTTGGTATGCTTATCAAAGCCATCCATTTCTACCAAAATTTGGTTTAATGTTTGTTCACGTTCGTCATGACCCCCACCTATACCCATTCCACGTTGCCTGCCAATTGCATCTATTTCGTCTATAAAAATCAAAGAAGGAGAATTTAATTTAGCAGTTTTAAACATGTCCCTAACCCTTGCAGACCCCACACCCACAAGCATTTCCATAAATTCGCTCCCCGCTGCATTGTAAAATGGAACATCGGCCTCTCCGGCAATAGCTCTTGCAATTAATGTCTTACCCACTCCTGCAGGACCAACAAGCAAAACACCTTTGGGTATACGAGCTCCCACCTTTCTATATTTTTCAGGATGCTTTAAAAAATCCACAAGTTCATACATTTCTTCAGTAACCTCTTCGGCAACCGCAACATCTTTAAAAGATATATTTTCTTTGTTCTCTTTGTTAAAAAGTTTTGCCCTACTTTTTCCAAAACTAAATATATCTCCGGGGCCACCTCCCTTTGTAGAACGCACCATATTAATAACAAAAAAAGCAAACACTCCCAATATTAAAAAATTCAAAATGGTACCCAAAGACCCCCAAATATCAAAAGGCTTAACAGCTTCAAGTGTTTGTACTTTGGAATCTAATTCTTTATCTCTAAGGTACTGCAAAAAGTCAGTATTTTGTGGAATTTCTGATTTTAAAATAACATCTCCATTTTTTGGAAAAGCTGTAACAGTACTGCCACTAAATTCAACTTTTTCGATTTGATTTTCGTTTATGTCAGAAATAACCTGTGAAAAAGGAACATCTTTATAATTGCTAGAGGTAGAAATAAAAGTGGAGAGTAATAGCCACCCTACAAAAAAGAATAATATAATAACAAAAATATTAGGCCTTCTTTGCTGGCTTTTTATAAAAGGTAGTAAGTTACCCTTCATTTTATTAAAATCTTTGGGCATATTTAAAAAGTCCTTTTGTTTCTTTGTTTTATGGCTTTTATCGTTCATAACGAAGGAAGTATAATACTTTTGACACTCTAAAACAAGTGCTGCTAAGCATATAAATTAGTATTAAAAGGAATAGTGTAATCCCATTTTTTCTTCAACCTCGCCCAAAACACTACTGGCTATTTCAACAGCCCTTGAACTTCCTTTTTCTACAACTTCTTTTATATAATTTGGATTGCTTTCTAATTCCTTTCTTTTTTCTTGCATAGGTTTTATATAATTGTAAATGGAGCGAGACAACTCGTTTTTTAAGTCGCCATACCTTACCCCATGGGATACATACTCATTTTCATAATATTTACGTTTATCTTGTCCCTCTACTAATTCAATTAAGGTAAATAAAGTTGCAACACCACCTTGTGTTGGAGCAGAAGAGCCTTTGCCACTATCAGTAGGAACTTTTGCGATTTTATTTTTTATAACATCTTCCGTATCAGTTAAATATATCGCGCTACCTTCAACACTCTTACTCATTTTTCCAATCCCTGTCAAAGAAGGAACATACCCACCCACGGTTTCATACCTTATTGGTTCAGGAAAGGTAGTGCCATATTCGGAATTCATTTTACGTGCTATTTCTCTTGAAACTTCTAAATGGGGTTCTTGATCAACACCCACAGGAACATAACTTGCATTGTATACCAAAATATCAGCAGCCATTAACACAGGATAATTTAAAAGAGCCATACTAACATTTTTTGGATGTTGTTTTACTTTATCTTTATATGTAGGTAAATGACGCATTCTTGCAACATTAGTTATTGTTGAAAAATAATATGCAAGAATTACATGCTGTGGAATCATGGATTGAATAAAAACAATCGATTTTTTAGGATCAAGCCCACAGGCTAGATAGTCTAATATAACCTCTTTTACTTGAGTTGTTAATTTTTCTTTTTCATAGGGAGTGGTTAATGTATGCAAATCGGCAACCATATACAAAGTTTCAAGATCTCCTTTATTTTGTAATTCAAGCATACCTTGCACGGCTCCAAAATAGTTACCTAAATGTATTCTACCCGAAGCTCTAATTCCAGATAAAACTCTTTTTTTATTGTTTTCCATAATTAATTATTAAAATTATAGTACAATTGTACTATAAGTTGTTTGTAAAAGAAAAAACATGAAAAAAGTAATATTTAAAATATTCATTTTAATGTTCTTAGTGTCTATAATATTTTTTACTCCTTTTTTTATTAATAGTGCAAATACTTCAGTTATATACAACCAAAATACCAGTACTTTTATAATTCCAACATTTTCAAAGTATTATAAAAGTATGGATCAGGTTTTGGAGCCAATAATGTTAATTCTTGGGGGTTTTAAGAAAGATTCCGTACAACAAACACATCCCTGGCATGTTAGAAATATAGATCCAAATTTAATTTCTAAAGAAAATTCTCTATCTTTTGAAGGATCTGATTATTACACTATTTACAAAACTCAAAAGGGACCGGGTTTTCACATTCCAATATTGGGTGGGTGGAAAAAATACGTTGTATTAGAAGTGGAATCAAGCAACACACCATGGTATATAGGTTGGATTGTTTACGATAAAAATAATAATGGGGAAATAATTTTTTCACAAATTAATATAAACCCTATAAATCAAAATAAAGTAAAAGTGCTTTCGGGTTCTCCCAATCTATATGGATATTTTTTTGCAATAGATAAAAAAGGAAACCAAATAAAGGTGGAAAAAATAGGGGATGGGGTGCTTGGAGATAATAAATACAAAGATATAAGTCTTTTTTAAAACTTTACAATGTGTACACAAGATATTATAATGTGTACACAATGAGATACAAACAATTTAAACCAAAAGTATATAAAATAAGGGATGCCAGGGCTAACTTTAGTAAAATAGTAAAAACTGCAGGCAAATCGGTTCCTTCTTATTTAATCAAAAACAGAGATGCTGAGGGAGTTGTTATAATTAATGTGGAAACAGCAAAAGAATATCTACCAAAAAAATACTGGAACACAAATAAAAGAAAAGAAACCGGTGGTGAAAGATTTGCTAGAGTTGGTATGGAAATGCGAAAAGAGATAGAGAACTTAAGCAAAGGTAAACCAAAAGAGAATTTAAGTGAAAAAATTGATGAGATTGTATATGGAATATAGTAATTCTGTGTTAGTAGATTCAAGCTATATAGTTTCTTATTTTTATAAAGGGGACTCTAATTACAACAGGGCAGTTGAGCTAGAAAATAATCTAATAAAATTTCAAAACCTTGCTATAACACCTTTTATTTATTTAGAAATAGCAACGATTTTATCACAAAGAGTAGGCAAGCAAAGCTTTAATAATGTTGTACTAAAAGCACTTAGAAAAATGTCTATTCTCGAACTGGATTTTGAGAATAATATATATAAAAGTACCAAAAGAGAATTCTTACACATAAAAAACAAAAACATTAGTTTTGTAGATTTACACACTTTTTTAACAGCAAAAGAATATGGTATTGAAGCCATTGTAAGTTTTGATAAACATTTTAAACATTTGGCAAGAGAGTATAAAATAGAACTAATAAACTAGCTATGGATAAAAAGCAAAGAGCAAAAAAAGTAGTTGAGATTCTAGAAAAAGAATACCCCAACGCCAAAACAGAACTTATATGGAATAAAAAATACCCGTACCAACTAATTGTTGCTGTAATGTTAAGTGCACAAGCGACAGATGTGGGAGTTAATAAAATAACTAATGAACTATTTAAAAAATATAAAACTCCACAAGATTTTGCTGAAAGTGATTATGAAGATTTAATTAAACATACTAAAAGTATAAATTATTATAAAACTAAAACCGATAGAATAATTAATAACTCCAAAGCCTTAATGACAGACTTTAAAGGTAAAATACCAAAAACAATAAAAGATTTAGTTAAACTTCCCGGAATTGGTAGAAAAAGCGCAAATGTTATTTTACAAGAAATTTATGGAATCGGAGAGAGTATTGTAGTAGACACCCATATGACAAGAGTTACAAACAGACTAAGACTACAACCATACGATAATCAAAAAAATGCGGAAAAAATAGAAGAAGAGTTACAAAAAGTTGTGCCAAAGGATAAATATACAGAATTTAGTAGAACAATTGTTTTACATGGAAGGTATGTTTGTAAGGCACGAAAACCAGAATGTGTAAATTGTGCATTAAATAAAATTTGCCCGAGCGCATTTACATTCTAATCTTCCCCATATAGGTTTTACACCATTATAAGTAGCTCTCGCAGTCGCACCAGAGATTCTAAAATAAATTCATAATGATAAAGTGCGACGAGAGTGCAGGTGCCGCAGGGAAACACAAGCAAGAACAGGCGAGTACCGATACTTATAATGGTGTAATACATATATCGCTCCCCCCCCCCTTAACAAACCAACAAAAAATTCTATAATGTTTAGGTATGATAAAACTAATACTTAAATCATTAAAAAGCAAAAATTTTTATAAAACAGAATATAAAAAAATATCAAGACTAAGAACTTTTGGGTTTGTTGTTTTTATTAGTCTTTTATATGCACTACTAACCACTCCCATATATACGTACCTAAGTTACACTGGACTTAAAAATGTAAAAAATGAGTTAAAAAAAATACCCCCTAAAATAGAAATAAACTATAACAAAAAAGAAGGTCTAACCACAAATGTAAATTCAGCCCAAGTTATAAACATAAATAATAACACTCTTTTTGTTATAGATCCTAAATCAAACTACACAGAATATTCTGCAAAAAAGCATGAAATAATTTTAAGAAATAAAGGACTACTAGTTTATGATAACGGAAGGTTGGTACAACAAAATAGTTACAAAAACTTGACACCAATTGAGTTTAAAATAACAGGTAATGATATTTATACTGGGTTGGATACCATATCTGTACCCCTATTTATTATTTTTGCAGGCATATTTAATTTGGCAGCAAACTTTTTAGGTGCCGTACTAAGTGTACTTTGGGTTTCAGTTATTTTGGGGGGAGTTACGTATATATTAAACACCATATTAAAAAGAAACATTACAATACTTCAAAATATAAAAAAGATATTTTTTTTAAGTATCTTTTTAGTTATGGGAATGGCAATAAATGTTATTTTTATGGGAACCCTTCCCCTTGCAGATGTTATTTTATTAGGTATAGGATATTTGTTTTTAAATAGATATTAAAAGCTACTCGGTTGGACTAACCGAGGGGGTTGGTGAACTAGATGCCGAAGGAGTTGGTTCTTCACTAATTTTATCTACAATATCCTTTACGGTATCGTAAAGAACATCAAAATCAACTTTTTTATCATTTACAAAAAATGTGGGTGTGGAGTTTATACCTAGACTATTTCCGTAGTTCATATCTTCTTTAACTTTATCTTTTGTGGCATTGTCACTATAGTCATTTTTAAATTTATCTACGTCTAGTTTAAGCTCTTCGGCAAAAGACACGTAATCCTCTTCTTTTAGGGGATTTTGATTATCTGTTTGATTCTTAAACAAAAGGTCATAATACTCAAAAAACTTTCCTTGGCTGGCAGAAGCTTCGCTTGCAACAGCTGCATTATAGGCATAAGTATGAATGCTTGTTAAAGGAAATTGTCTGTACACAAAGGCAACCGTATCTTTATAATCTTCTTTAACTCTTGCAACCTCGCTCCAGGCAGTTTTACATGCAGGACATTCAAAATCACCAAATTCAACAACCACTACCTTAGCCTCATCAATAGGTAAGGTAGTATGAGGATCAGATCCCACTAAATCTTGCACTGAAATATTCTCAGATTCTTGGGTATTTGGATTTTTGGTAACACTTGGCTTTGATGCCATAAATAAAATCCCTACAAAAAGCAAAATAGTAAAAACTGCTACCAAAACGTAAAACAATTTATCTGAATTCATAGTAGTTAAATAAACTTATACACTGTAAACCTTAGTTTACTATGTAAACTACAAGTTGAAAAGATATCACGCCGAAGAGGTTTAATCAGAATATATCAGTTTAAGTCCAACATATACTAATTACAAAGGCAAAATTAAAAATGTCAATTGAAGGCCAAATGACTAAATTTATCCTTAGTATTAAAGCATTTGTCATTTATTTGACATTTCCCCGACTTTGTCGGGACTAGTCCCGCATAGCGGGGGAGCTTTGATATTTGAAATTAATTTTTATTATAAAAATTCCAAAAATAATTAGTATAGTTGAGAATATATAACTCAAGCTAACGCCTCCAACAACAAAACTTTCCCCACTTATTCTAAGTGGTTCAAGGACAATTCTTATTAATCCATACGAAATTAAGTAAATCGAGGTAATCTTAGAGCCTCCAATTTTTACATCTTTATAAAAAAGTAACATTACAAAATACGAAAAAACTATTCCGTTTAATATAATTTCATACAAAAAAATAGGTTGAAAATTTGTATAGTTTACATATTCAAATGGGCGGTAATTTTGAGGAATAAAAATTCCAAATATTGAGTTGGTAGGCTTTCCAAATAGTTCGTGATTAAAATAATTTCCAAATCTCCCTGCTATTTGAATAACCGGTACAAAAAATAAAAACAAGTCAGTATATAAATAAAAATATTGTTTTTTTAATTTTGAATACAAATAAACTGTAATAAAACCAAATAGTAATGCACCAAAAATTCCCAAACCACCTTGCCAAATATAAAAAATTTTTAGAGGATCTGCAGCGTAATAACTGAAATAATCTAAAACATGATAAATTCTTCCTCCTATAATACAACTGGGGATAAGTATTAAAATTATTTTCCAAAAATCTTTAAGAGGAATAATTTTTCTACTTTTAATTAGCTTTTCTGCAAGTAGAGCTGAAATAAGTATTGTAAATGAGATTAATATTCCGTACAAGTTTAAATTACTAATTGCTGTAATTGACTTAATTTCCTTGCTTGCGCAAGCAAGTAAACAATACCAAATTCAAAAATTGGACTTTGATAAATATCCCTTAGGTCAATTAGGTTAATTAGGTTAATTAGAAATTTTCTTTATATTAGGTTTAGGCAAAGTATTTATATCTTGCAAAAACCCTTCTTTGGCGCCGGTTTTTTGAATAACACTAACCGAATTTTTAATACCGTATTCTAAACTCCGCTCAATTCCTAAATCGTTTGCAAAACCATATAAAAACCCACTTCCAAAAGCGTCACCCGCTCCAACAGTATTTTCAACAGTAACTTTAAAACTGGAGACATGAATTATTTGTTTATTTTGTATAAAAAAAGCTCCCTTTTCGGCTAGTGTTAAAAGTACAGCACATTTAGAAGTATTTTTTACAAAAAATTTCAATATTTCTTTAACATTTTCCATAGATAAATTGGAAAGTTTTGAGGCTTCTTCAACATTTATATTTAAAACATCTATATTTTCTAAAAAAGATATATCTGCATTTTCCATTTCATTTAATCCGGGGTTCCAAAAAACCTTAATGTCCTTTTCTTTTAAAAACAAAATAACTTCTTTTGCGTTCTCAAAATTAGTTCCTAAATTCGTTAAGTAAACCCAACCAGTATCTAACTTTTGGCTTTCAATAGATTTTTTTGTAATGTTACTGCAAGGACCTCTATAAACCATTACTGTTCTACCACCATCAGGCGCTGTTAAAATTGTTGAGAATGCTGTTTTTTTATTTTTTTCTACAATTAAATTATCTATTCCAACTTTATATTTTAGTAAGTCATCATATATAAATTCAGAAAAAACATCATCACCTACAACAGACACACAGCTTGTTTTCATTCCCAAGTGAGAAAGCGAACATGAAGAATTAGTAGCACCACCCCCACTTCCAATATAAAAATCATCAATACTGGTTTTACTGCCATACATTTCACATATAGCAAGACCGGTTTCAAAACCCTTGTTTTTTACAACTTTAAAATCTTTAGATTTTAAAATAGCATCAATAGTAGCTGATCCAATTGAAATAACATCAAACTGTGAAGACATTATTTATAGTTTAAGGCTTGTCTTGAGTTTTGTCGAAGGATTAAAAACAGTTTTTGATATAATCAATTAATGAAAATAAAAATTAAGAGATTTGATAAATCTATACCAATGCCTGAATATAAAACAAAAGGAGCAGCTGGCATAGACTTATATTCTAGAGAAGATGTAACGGTTGAGTCAAAGGGTATTGGCTACATTCCTTTAAATGTAGCTATAGAGATTCCAAAAAATTATTGGATTATACTTGCGGCAAGAAGTTCTACTCACAAGCTTGGATTAGTACCAGCAAATGGTATTGGAATTATAGACTCAGATTTTTCAGGAAATGAAGATGAATATAAATTTATTGTCTATAACATAAGTGATAAAGATGTAACCATTCCCAAAAGCACAAGAATAGCACAAATTATTGTAATGGAGTATAAAAAAGTAGAAATAGAAGAAGTAGATATACTTAAAGGTAAAAACCGAGGCGGTCTTGGAACTACAGGAGTTAACTAAAGGCACAAACAAGGATAATCCTTTAAAAAGGATTATCCTTATTTTAAGAAGGTATTTTCTTTATGTAGAACAAAGCATAGTTTAAAATAACCATATGGAAAATATATCAGACCCAAAACAACTAATGGAACAAGGGTGGAAGGCAAGAGAAAATTTAGAATTTGAAAAAGCTGAACAGTTACTTAATACAGCTAAAAAAATGTTTGAAGAACAAAAAGATTTCTACAATATCTCAGAATGTTTAAATCATCTTTCTATACTTAAAAAAATGCAGGGAGGCATACTAATTCAAAAATCTGTAGAACTAGCAGAAGAATCTTTAAAAATAAATGAAGAACATAACACTAAAGCCATACTTTCACATAGGGCTTTAGCTTCTTCTTTAAAAACTTTGGGAGCATTTGAACAAGCTGAAAAGCATATAAATACAGTTGTGGAAGATATGAAAGAAAATAGTGCAGCAAGAGCCGATATGAGGGCCGATTTGGCCTTAAATTTTTTACGAAGGGGAAACATACAAAACGCAACAGAACAAATAGAATTGGCAAAAAAAGAACTAGAAGAGGGATGGGAAGCCGAAAGAATGCCCCATAAAATGATATGGAAAACAAAAATATTAATGTACCAAAGCCTTGTGGAATATAACAAAGGAAATAAAGAAAAATCTAAGGAATGGGCAGTAGAAGCACAAAAACTTGCAAAAGAATATAACCTGAAAACCAGATTAAAAGAAACCGAGTTACTTTTAAGTTTGTTTTAAAGGAAATAAAAGAACGATACTCGTTACATACATATATTTACCACTCGAAGGAAACACTTATAAAGTTATTGAAGGCGATAAACAGAATAAGAGCAAGCACTTTTGAAAAAGTTGTTACGATTGTTAGTTGTTTTGGAATAATCATTTGAGAACTCCTTGAATTTTTTCAAATAATGGGAGGGTATAGTCGATCTCAGATGTGCAGCTTGAAACTTCTTCAATCCCATGGTATGTGTAAAATGTATAGATTACTTCCTGCCCGTCATACGATCTGGGACAGACACCTGCAAATCTTTTTGACCGTATCTTTTCATAATCGGCACTGTCCACCAATTCAATAAGTTCTAATATGTCAGCCATATCCACTAGAGCACCTTTTATCTCATCAACCACTTCGGAGGATCCGTCACGAAGTATCAATTTTTCTGAATTACACGCGCTTTCTTGACAAAGTCCTCCAACGTAGCGAATAGATACAAGTATGTCAGGATGGGCAGTTTTAGAATCATAAAACCAGAATGTTGATAGGATTTGATCTACAGTATCAATCATTGATTCGTCCGAAGTAATAATAATGGTTGTAAAGCCGTTTTCGACTGGAATTAATACCGCGTATTCTCTTTCTTCATCTATTAGTTTTCCTGATCCGAATTCGGTGACTGTGGTGACAACAATGCCCTTCACTGATTCTTTATTGTTGACAGTTATTGGAGAAAGATCTGATTTGATCTCTCTAACACTTGCTCCCGGTTCGGGATATCCCAATGTCTGATTTAAAGACTCCCTTACTCGTTCAAATGCATCAGAAACAACGGTCAAATCCATTACTTTATTCTTATAATCAGAATCCGAAAACAGCGTCACCCCTTTAGCATTTCTTTTAGGCAACCACTCTTGAGGATATTTAAAGGTGAAACCGCTTCCTCTATACGTTTCCCAGTCTGCTGTCTCGTTGGGAGTGATAGATGGAACTCTCGTTGTTTGAACAATAGGCTTTGGCACCTCAACAGGTGTTACTGCTTTTTCATACTGAATCCCCAAAACAAATCCTATAAAAGGCAAGGTTACAAAAATAGTCATTCCTGCTATTCTTAGAGGTAAAAACGATTGTGAATGGCCTTTTAACAGATACATTTACATAGATTCTATCACACCTTTGTCTGAGGTGTAATAAAATAAATTCCAACTTAAAGGACCAACCTTTTTTAAGAGATAGGCCCTATTCTTAAATCGATAAACAGGGATCCTCCTCTTCGAGAGGAGGATCCTTACTTTAAGGCTTTGTTTGGCTACCTAGGAGTAAATTCAACAATTTCCTGTTTTTCTTTAAAACAAATATCAAACTCACTAAAAACCCCTTTTCTGCCAAGTAACATGGGAACGGAATCATTTGTTAGCCAAGCAACAGGTATTGTAAAATTTTTTCCAGCAAGTTCTACATTTATGTAATTTATGTAGTATCCAACTCTTCCACCAACCCCACCTAAATAATGCAAATCTGTTTTTTTTAATCCTAAATCTTCTCCTATTGTTTTTGGTATTATAGAAATATCCGCACCGCTATCGATAATCATAAACGTTTTATAAGGCCCATTTTGGTTATTTATTATAAAATTAACCTCGCACACAGGATGTTTTGCTCCGTCGGTTCCCCGGTACTTGTATACTTTAGTATCATGATTATTAAAAAACCAAAACATTTACATTAAACTAAAATTTTTAGGGGGGATTTTAAAAACGGCCGGGGATTTTTTGGGATTTTCTTTTTTAAACTTTTCGGTCATTTCCTCAAGATCAAAACCATGATCGTAAACACCCTCCTCAGAAAATAATATATATTCACCTTTTTTGTACTTGCTTAAGTCGGCATTAATAAAGGCGTTATATTCTTCACTTATTTCTTTCTCCTCATTTTTTAACTTTTTTTGTAGGTATTTTAGAAACCTCATAACAATATTATACAACTAATAAAATAAGTTTGGATAACACATATATAGTAAGATATATAGGATATACAGATATATAAGATATTTAGGCAAAACTTTATATCCTTGATATCTTATGAATAAATCAAAAGTAAACTAGATCAACTCGAACACACGTCCCTTATTATAAACAGATTTTGGAACAAGATTTTTCTCTGCCGTTGTAACAATAACTTGATTATTTTTAAAATAAGTAGAAATAGCTTTTCTATGAAATTCATCAAGTTCACTATAAATATCATCTAAAAGCAAGATAATACCAGTTTTTATTTTTAGCTGAATATAAGAAAGGCTGGCAAGTTTTAAGGCAAATACCAAAGTTCTTTGTTCTCCCCTGCTTGCGAAATACCTAGAATTAGAAAAATCATCTCCTTTGTCATAAAAGTCGTATTCATCGTTATGTTTGGGTACGACATCCCCTTTATTTACATTTATTTGCAAATCATCTTTATGAGCACCTACTAATGTACGTTTGCTTCCAATCTCGGCACTTTTATACATTTCTAACCTCTCATTACTAGCAATAGAATGGTCATATTTTACTAAAACAGAGGCACTGCTATTTGAGATAGGGGAATATTCTTTAGACAAAAACCCATTTACATAAACTATTAAATCTTTTCTTTTTTTATGCACATATGTAGAATCTTCAATTAATAACTTGTTCCAATAATCTAATTCAGAATAGCCAGATAAGCCTTCATTTATTCTCTCTAAAAGCTTATTCCTATTTCTAACAACTTTTTTTAAACTTGTTAATTTCTTTTTGTATTCTATATTTATTTGAGAAAGTGTATCATCTAAATAATTTCTTCTATAGGTAGGAGACCCAATTATAATATCAAGGTCTTGTGGACTAAAAATAACAGCTTTTGCGAAAGTAGCAAGCGTATTAGAGGAACGAGAGATACCATTAACTTTAAATAACTTCTTGGTTCTTCTATTTCCAGTTCTGGTTAAACCAATAAATAAAGTATCCCCATTAACCTTAGATATTAAATTTGCAGTATTTTTATTAAAATTAATAAGCTCAAAATCATACCGGGTTCTCCAGCTCTTTCCGTGGGCCATTAAGTAACAAGCTTCTAGCACATTAGTTTTTCCAACACCGTTTTTACCAACTAGTATATTCAATAAAGGATCAAAAACAAACTCACTATCTTTGTAATTTCTAAAATTTTTAAGTGTAATTGATGATATTATCATTTAAGAATATTTGTATATAAATTAAAAATTTAAAAATAAGTAATATAATTATAAAGATTTATGAAAAAAACTTATAAAATAATAAAAACACTTCTTTACATACCTCTATATTTAGCATTTTTCTTAGTTGTTATATTAACAGTAATATACAAGAAAAATATAAAAACAAAAACATTAAAAAAGATTTTTAGCTTAGATTAAGACACATGAAAGTTGGAATAATAACTCATTCATACCTTCCAAATGTTGATGGGGTGGTGCGATCAATACAAATAATACAAAAATATTTAGAAAAACGAGGCCACAAGGTTGTTATTTTTGCTCCGGAGTATGAAAATAAATCTCACTACAAAGATAAAAAAAATGTAATAAGGGTATCAAGTTTATTAAACCCAAAATTCTCGGGGTTTGAGACTCCTTTCCCCAATTTTTTATCACCCACTGTTTTGGTAAAAATAAAAAACGAAAATTTGGACATAATTCACGTTCAAAACCCATTTTTAGTAGGAGAAGTATCCCTTTTAATAGGCAAGTTTTTAAATATACCTGTAATCTTAACATACCACACAATTTATGAAATGCAGGCTCACTATGTAAAATACTTTTCAAAACTTATAGCAGAACTGGGTAAACATTGGGGTAAATCTTTTTCGGAAAGATGTAATGAGGTAATAGTTCCTTCGTATAGAATTAAAAAAAAGTTGATTAGGTTAGGTGCTAAAGGCTCGTTTCATGTTATCCCAACTGGTTTGGATTTTGAGTTGATAAACAAGTTAAAACCCCTACCTCACCAAAAATATGGTTTCACTAAAAAAGACAGAATATTAATAAGTGTGGGGCGTTTAGGTTTTGATAAAAGAATTTTAATGTTGCTTGACACCCTGTCACCTCTTCTAAAAAATAACAAAAATATAAAATATGTTATATGTGGAGATGGGCCCGAAAAACAAACAATGGAAAATCTTATTAAAAGAGAAAGTTTGGAAAGCCAGGTAAAACTAACTGGTAATTTACCTCATAAAGAAATATTTAAACTGCTGAAAATGTCTGATTTATTTTTAATAGGATCTATAGATGAAACTCAAGGAGTTTCCCTATTAGAAGCACTATCTGTAGGCACCCCAGTTATTGCAATTAAAGAAGATTGGACAAAAATATGGAAAACAAAAGCTGTTGTGAAAGTAAAAATTGAGAATCTAAGTGATAGTATTAAAAAAATATTGAATGATATCAAAAAACATAAAAGACTATCAATTACAGCAAAAGATTATGCCAAGCAATTTGATGAGGAAATATTAATAGATGAAGTTATAAAGGTTTATAGAGAAGCTAAGGGAAAAACAAGCAGAATGTAGTATAGTGTGTTTGTATATTGGATAATACCGAGTATATCAAATACTATGTACAATATACAAAATACGGCACACAAAGCTTTCTAAAAAAGTTTAACACCAGTTATAAGTTCTTCACGCTGACAGGAGGGACAATAATACGTACCTCTACCTTGTATTTTTTCAAAAACCAAAGGACTTCCACAAATAGAACATTTTTGGTTTCTTTTGCCGTAAACCCTAAAATGGTTTTGGTGGGATCCAGGGTTCCCATACAAATCGGCATATCTGTCAATAGTACTCCCCCGATGGAGTATTCCTTCATTTAGAATTATTTTTACATTTTCAAAAAGTTTTTTATATTCACTGCCGGTAATACTATGGGATTTTCTTTTTGGGTGAATTTTGCTCATGTACAAAGCATCGTTTGCATATATATTTCCAATGCCGCTTATAAATTTTTGATTTAACAAGTTGTTTTTTATAAATGTATTACTTCTTTTTAATCCCATAATAAATTCTTTTAAGGTAAGTGTGGGGTCTAAAGCTACTTTTCCGTATCTTTTTTTATATTCCTCTAATTTTTCTATACTCCATACCTCAAAATAACCAAACATTCTAACGCTTGAATAATGTAATTTATTACCATCATCAAAATGCATAATAACCTTAGTGTATCCATCATCTTTATTCCACAATAACCGACCAGACATATTCAAATGAGTAGCAATATAATAATTTGAAGATAATTTTATAGTAATAAGCTTTGCAATATTTGAAACATGGGTAATAGTAGAATTAACTGCATATTTTTTAAAAAAATCAGCATTTTTTGGTACATAACCACCTACAAAACCAACATTATTTATTCTTTTGTTAGTAATTTCTTTTTTAAGATCCTCTGTAATTGTAAGTACCTCAGGTAATTCCGGCATATTTTTTCTTCCACCGTCATTCTGAGAAGCGAGGAACGAGCGACGAAGAATCTAATGTAAACCGGATCCCTGCCTACGGTATGCAGGTTTCGATATTCAAGTCCTACTTCGACTCACTCAGAATGATGATAATTGAAATTTATAACTTTCATTTTTGAATCCACGAACTCACTAAACTCCTTCTGAAATCTTTCTTTGCTAAACTCATCTGCAAACTGCTTTATTTTATTTGGTTGAAACTTAGTTTTTGGATTTTCAAATTTTAAAACACATTCAACCAATAAGCCCACCGTTGGACTATCATACAACAATCCTGTCTTGTTTGGAATAACAGTTTCTCTAAGCCCACCACTGTTTAATGCTATTACAGGCTTTCCAAAATGCATGGCTTCAAGCGGGGTTATTCCAAAATCTTCGTTTTCGGTCGCAAGTATAAAAGCCTTACACCCTTTTAGATAGCTAATTTTTGTTTTCTCATCTACAAAACCTAAAAGTTTAACATTCGCCCCCTCATATTTTTTAAGATCTGGGTCTGTAGAACCCGAACCTGCAATATATATAGTTTGTTTTAGATTTTTAAAAGCCTCTGCTATAACATTTAAATTTTTATATTTCCCCTTACGAGAAATTGTAAAATAAAAGTCTCCTTTTTTAGGTTTTATTTTTTTAATCTCAGAATCTTTTAACAAAAAATTATAAAACGGATAGATAACTGTAGAATCTCTTTTATAAAATTTCTTTATTCTTTCTTTCGTATTCTTAGAATTAGTCAAAAGAAAATCCGGCCGCTGGGCCGCGTTGTAATCCCAAACACGTAAAAAGCTATCAAAAAATTTTAAAGGAATTTTAGCCCACCATTTGTCTCTAATAGAGGTTTCTGTTTTATAGCCCCATAAAAATCTGGGTGGCGTGTGAATATAACAAATATGTAGAGCATGTGGATTTACCACTACACCCTTTGCAAAATGCGCGGTACTAGAAATAACTAAATCATATTTTTGCAAATTTATATTTTCAAAATATATAGGATAACTAAATATAAAAAGTTTTTTTAAAGGCCCAATAATACCATTAATTTTTGGTGCAATTATTTTTGCATTTAAAAAAGCTCCTGCTTTATGAAGTTTTCCTTCATTTTTTACAGCAGTGTATATTGGTGCTTTTGGGTAAAGTTCGTGTATTGCATTAACTACCTTTTCAGCACCACCGTAATCGTTTAAATAATCGTGTACAATAGCTACTTTCATATATAGATAAGTCTAAAGGGAAAAGTCTAAAGTGAAAAGGGTTTATTAAGCTTGTCAAAAGTAATTACTTAAACCACTCGTTTTAGAATATAGTATTTTTACTCTAAAAATTATTTGTTTGTTTACAATACACACTATAGTGTGTATTATATATTTATGGGGAAAAAGAAAGATTTCAAATACAAGAAAGCAAAAGAAAATATAACAATCGAAGAGCTTGAAGACATGAAGGTAAAAGAGCCTAATTCTATAAGCTATGGAAGAGTAAATATTACTATAGAAAAACCCTTACTTACGAAAATTGCGGATCTAAGATCCAATGAAACTAGAAGTGGTTACTTTAGTAGATTAGCAAGGGAAGATTTGAAAAAAGTTGAAAAAGAAAAAACTTTAATGAAATGGGCTAAGCAAACAAAAAATATGGATATAGAAATTAAAAAAGAAATAGAAGGTATAGTAAACAGTTTCCCGCATGATCATATACCTTAAGACATGAATATAAAACAAGGGTACATTTATTTAGTAAAATATAACCCTTCGCAAAATGGAATAAAAAAGATTCGACCAAGTTTAATCATACAAAATAACTACTTAAATGAAGTTCTAGATACCATCATAACAATACCACTTTCTTCATTAAAGAAGAAAAGACCCGACTATCAGATAAAAATACAGGCACCTTTCCTAAAGAAAGAGTCTTATATTCTAACCGAATTAATTACCTCAATAACAAAAAATAGAATTAAAAAGGAATTAGGAAAAATACCACAAAGTGACTTTGAAAAGGTTATACAAACTCTAGAATATATTGTCCAAAAAACCTAAAATAAACTGCATTGACCCTCAGAAACACTTTTATTCTCTTTCTTTTCAAATAGACTATACAATTTCTTCTTCAAACTTGTAAATTCATATTTTTTAAAAACTTTTTCTGCTTTTTTTATATCAAAATCCTTTACCTCATATTTTTTAAGTTCGTATTGAATTGGACAATTTGTATCTATTATGGCTAGTTTTTTACTCATAACTGCATTTTCAGCATTTTCTGCTAATAAAGTTTTAGTTCTTTTTTTATCAATTTTTTCAATATTTTTATATATATCTTCAACAGAATCAAATTGTTTTAACAAATCTGTTGCAGTTTTCTCACCAATACCCTTAACACCGGGGATATTATCGCTAGGGTCCCCCCTAAGGCCCTTATAATCTGGTATTTTTTCAGGACCAAACCCAAACTTTTTTGTAACTTCCTTTGCATTAAAAATCATTTCTTTTACAAAGGGAGGACGTGCGGGCCTTAACACCGTAATATTTGAAGAATTCACAAGTTGAAGTAAATCCTGATCATTACTTAAAATTATAACCTCTGTATCTTTCTCAGCTTTTTTTGTTAAAGTTCCGGCAACATCATCGGCTTCATATCCATTACACTTTATATAAGGTATATTTAGCGATTGTAACACTTCTAAAGCATAAGGAACTTGGTTGTAAAACAATTCGGCTTCTTCGGGGTGATCTTCAGCCCAAGTTCTATTACTTTTATAGTTTGTATAATCAGTACTTCTAAAGGTGGGTTCTTCGTCATCTTCATACGCTACCACCACATGTGTGGGATTTATTTTATTTAAATAAGTTAAAAGCAAATTGGTAAACCCAAAAGCAGCATTTGTGTATATACCTTTACTTGTTTTAAAATCGTGGGGATAGGCATGAAACGCCCTATGCATTAAATTAAAAAAATCGATTATCAATAATTTTTTCATATTTTGAATATTAGATAATAGATATTAGATATTGGCAAGGATCATACTTTTTGAAGCAGACATATAATATGGGCGTTAAAAAAAGAGATTCGTACTTTGTAGAGTAGTTTAGATACTAAAAATGAAAGTGAATTAAAAGAGGTGTAAGAAGGATCAAAATTTTCTTTTAAATAAACTATTTTAAATCCATTTTTATTTGCAATTTCTCCTATTTCTTTAAGATTATTAGACATATAAAACGTAGGGAAAATATCTATATGTTTTCTTCCGTAAAATTTTTCTACTACAGCATTATTTAATGTTTGTGAAAACAATTGTTTTAATAGAATTAAAAAATAATTTTTATTTGGCGTAACAAATCCAAAATACCCCTCATTTTTTAACACTCTAGATATTTCTGCAAAAACTTTATCAGGATTTTTTACATGTTCTAAAACCCATAGAGAAACAACATTATCAAATTCTTTATCTTCAAAAGGCATTTTATCTATACCTCCATAAATTATTTTTTCGAGCGTAGTGTTTTTTCTAACCACTTGTTTATTTACATCGATACCCACCTTTCTGTTAAATTTGTGAGGAAGTTCATCGATAATCCAATTACCATTACCACACCCAGCATCTAAAATAGATGATTTATTTTTCGCATATTTACTAAATAGTTTTGTAAGTAAAACCATTGAATCATCCCACCTAGGATAATTCTTTTTAAATAATCTTTTATAGAAATTCTGTCTTTTTTCTTGAGAAGTAAGCTTTGTATATTCTTTTAAATACTGCATATAAAAACATGACCACCTTTATATAGGACGGTCCTTATTTAAAACCGCTCCGTATATTAATTCACTAATTCAATTTTTAAGCCTAAATTTTTAATCCTTGTAAAATGTTTTTTGTCTTCTGTAACAAGTACTAAACCATATACACTGCTTGTTGAAGCAATGAGCATATCCATTGGACCTATTTTTTCACCTTTTTTTTCTAAAATGCTGCTCAATCTCCCAAATTCTTTAGAAATTGTAAGAGTAGTTTCTAATAAAGTAACATTTGGTATTTTTATAAAAGATTCCACCGAAAGTAAGTTTTTTGTAGTTTCTGAAGATTTATAGACCCCTTTATATAATTCTGCAAGGGAAATAACACTAACACCAATACCATCTTCTATAAACAAATCTAATACTTTTTCTATTTCTTCATCACCTCTCAAATAATCAATTATTACATTTGTATCTATAAGATATTTCATTTAATCGAAAGATTTAATTTGTCTAGAGAATGCCTTTCTAGAGTCTTTAACCACTTCTTTCATAATTCTGGCATCTTTTTTAGAAATAGAACCAGCTAATTTTTTTAAACTTTTTAAAGAATTATCTGACCTCTCTATTTTTATTAAATCCTCGGACCCCGATTTTTTTATAAACATTCTTTCATTGCCATATAATACCCTGTTTAAAATATCAAAAAAGTTTTTTCTAGCTTCAGTTGCTGTATATATTTTTTTAGTTTCCATATGCTAAATAATAACACATATGTACATAATGTCAATTTTGTACATTAAACAACCAGGCAAAACAAATAGGGATCCTCCCTTTTTAGGGGGGATCTCCATTATAACCACCCGCTAAAGCATCTGCAAAAACTCTTTTTCAGATATAACTTTTACATTATTTTGCTTTGCTTTTTCAAGCTTGCTTCCGGCATCATCTCCTGCAATTAAATAATCAAGATCTTTAGTAACACTACTTTTATACTTCCCCCCATTTATTTTTATCATTTCAATTAATTCATCTCTAGAATACTGTTCTTTTTTTCCGGTTACACAAAAACTAAGCCCATGCAATTTATTAGATTTTTTCTCAACCTTAAATTTTAAGCCCTTAACTTTTAACTTATTTACTATCCACCATTTATCTGTAACCTCATTTACAAAATGTTCTGCTTTTATAGGGCCGATTCCTTTAACGTTTTCTATATCTTCTTTTTTTAAGTTTTTAAGATTATCAAAACCATGTTCGTTAATAATCCACCTGCTTGTAGAAGGACCAATTTCTTTAATTCCTAAAGCCTGTAACAATTGTTCGGGTGTTATGCTTTTATCTAAAGTATTTTGAATATTATTTATAATATTATCTGCGCTTTTTTTTCCAAATCCATCTAAAACAGATATTTGTTCACGTTTTAAATTATAAAAATCAATAACATTTTTTAAATCAAATATATCCATAAATTTTTCAATAGTTTTTAACCCTAGCTCTTCTACGTTTAATGTTTTAAAAAAATATTCTATAGATTGGCTCAATCGGGCAGTACACTCTTTATTTGGACATTCCAAATATTTACCGGCCCATACAAGTTTTGTATTACAAACAGGACATTTATTAGGCACTTTATGGGGTTTTTTAGCCGGCTTAACATTAGTTATAAAAGGAATAACCTCCCCCGAACGCATAACCTCAACCTTTGAACCAACACCTATTTTAGATTTTTTAACAAAATCAAAATTATGAAGAGTTACATTGGTAACGGTGGCCCCACTAAGCTGAATGGGCTCAATATTAGCAACACTGGTAATTCTGCCGATTCTACCAACTTGGTCCGTAATTTTTTTAACTTTGCTCCACTTTTTTTCGGCAGGAACTTTATATGCCACTTCCCACCTATTATGATGCGCCGTTGCTCCAAGACTGCTTTTCACATGTGTATTTGTTGCTTTAATTACAACACCATCTAACGGATAATCACTTTGAAAGGTTTGTTCTAAAATAGATTCCCATAAATCTTTACTTAACAAATCATCCTTTTTTACTTTTTGTGCAAATACCTGGTCATATAAAACAAAGTGTACACCACCCTCTTGTAAAGCCTTTATACCTGAAGGGGTTATTTGTTTTGCCTTAATAATTCCAACAACTGCATTTCTGGAATTTTTGTAATCTTTTGATAAAGTTTCATTGAAATATGTTTGAGGTATAACAATTTCTCCTTGAACTTGCCTACTTTTTGGAATAGTTCCTATAACATTCAAATGCTTAAACCTTTCGGAAATGTTTTCTCCTATTATTCCATTGCCTCTGGTTGCAAGTAAGCCATTATTGTACCTAGCACGCATACCATCATATTTAGGTTCCACCAAAAAATTAGTATCATCAACATCTACAACCCACTTTTTAATATCGTCATAGTTATATTTTTTATCAATACTAAGCATAGGAACAGGGTGCTCCACATCACCAATAGTCCCTACTATTTCAAAAAGTACAGTGGAGTTTGGCTTTAGAGATTTTAATGTTTCTGTAAGCTCGTCAAAAAAGGCATCAGAAATAATTGGGTTATTTTCAATAAAATAAAGCTTATTGTGATATTTTACCAGTCTTTCTAAGACAATAATTTTATCTTCTTTTGCAAGTTTTTGAATATTCTCTATAGAAAGATCGAATAACTGATCAATTTTTGCCTTTTTGTAATCCATAGCCCTATTTTATTATAGAAAGGATAAAGTGGTAAGGAAATGAATAAATAATAGTTGTGATGCAAATACTAACAGAAAATGAGGAAAAATAGCAATTTTAAGATAATTTAAACAGCAACAAAAGAATTAGCAAATTTAATCATTTAAAATTGATTTGATATTTGTTATTTGGATTTTGATATATTTAGAACACAAACTTTACTTTTACAAAAAAAGCCTAACCAAGAAACAAAAATCTAATTGAGACAACTAAAACTTGACTATTTTGTACTTTCCAATTAAAGGTAGTTCTTTTTTTTCATTATTTAATGCATTAATAATACCAAGTACAGCTAACACTAAAACAGCTATATTACCAACAGGCAATACTAAAAACCATCCAATAATTGGAAGCACTGTGCCTATTACATTTACTGCAACGGCTAATAAAAATAAGTTAAAACCCTGGTTGACGTGGTACATTACCTCTTTAGACGATTTAGCAGGGACCAATAAAGGTAAAAAGAATATTATATATGCAAGAGCTGCCCAAACTTTTTCATTTTCAACTTTAGAAGTAGAAGTTTCTTTTTCCATGATAAATTCACAAAATTACTACTACATTTATTATAGAGTTTTCAAAGTTAAACGTACAGAAACAGTTTTGGTATAAATGTTGCAAGATCAGAAGCGGTGCTTTTTGTAAGCGGTTACGCTCCTGATCTTAGAAAAAACCTAGACACGATTCTTCTTGCGCTCCTCGGCAGCTTCCAGACGCTTTATCAAGGAGGACAGGTCTTCAGCCTCCTTTTTGAGAGCTTTTTTCTGGGCAGACAAACTCCGATCCTCGGGATTCTTTCTTACTGCAAGATCGAGAACAAGGATATCGTTTTCGATCTCTAGTAATTGTTTCTTCAAATCTTCTATTGATTTTGCAGCCATTACTGCCTCCCAATTTATAGGTTTAACAATAAGAAACTGAGTACATTATACACATTATAGGTGTATAAGTAAATGCTATGGGTCATAAAAGATTTGAGTAGTTTAAAGGGGGTTTTTAAATAAAACCTTTACTAAAAAAGTTTTAAGACTAGAAAACAAGCTTTTTAAAGTTCCAAACTGCTTAGGTTGCATACTTGCAAACAAAAGTAAAACGAGTATAAAAATTACATGCTGGTCAACCAAAAAAAAGTTCTTGTTAACATAAGGAAAGTCTAAAATAACAAAATAGTAAAGTAACATTAAAAATGCTCCAAGAATTGAAGATAATCGAACGCATATTCCTGTAATTAAAGAAATTCCTAATAAAGTCAAACCCCATTCGTTTACAAAATTTACAATGGGCAATAGGGTGGGATTTAAAAAAACATTATATAGACTTGCAAATGTCTTGGCACTTTTTATATATTCTTCGGATGTCCAACTGGGATTTAGAATTTTTGTTACTCCTGCGTATAAATATAACCAACCTAAAAATACACGAAGAAAAAATAACAAGAATTTTGAAGATTTTTGCATAATTGCTTTTAACCTTAACATAACAAATTATTAAATAAATCAAAAAGTTTTACATGGCGGAGGGGACAGGATTTCCCCGCTCTGCGGGACTAGTCCCGATTTGAAAAATCGGGGGAACCCATTATTTCTATTACCCGTTTTGTACTCTTTAAGCTCTTGTAATATTTCTCTCTACATTTAGCTTCTTTCTTTGTATCTACTGAAATGTATTATACGATTTTATAAGGAATATGTCCTTTAGTATATTTACATTTACCGTGATTATGCTCCTTTAAACGATAAATTACACTTTTGCCTGTATATCCGATATAGTAAGACCCATCTTGTATACTTTCTAGTATATAAACAAAATACATTTCAGTAATAGAAATAATTGGGTTATGTCCTAAACCCCTTCCGTAAAATTATAATACAAATTCTCTTGTATTCTAATTTTATGGCGGAGGGGACAGGATTTGAACCTGCGAGTGCTTTCGCACAACACGTCAAATGACATGTCGCCTTAAACCGACCACTAGAACTAATTCATTTGTCCAATCGCTCTGCCCTTGAAACCCATACTTACAAGAATAAAAGTGACCTCTATGTTAAAATTGGCGGAGGGGACAGGATTTGAACCTGCGAGTGCTTTCGCACACACGCTTTCCAAGCGTGCGCCTTAAACCGCTCGGCCACCCCTCCATAGTCGTTTATATAAAAGTAATAGTTAAAACCGCTCCCAATTTAATTGTGACTAATTCGTTTATCCAATCGCTTCGCTCTTGGAAACTCATTGAGTCGGCCACCCCTCCTTTTTTATAATACTTTATATTTTTTAAGTATATCCCTCAATTGTCTTTTAAGAAGTCTTCCTCCTTCGGTTGTTTTTAAAAACTTTTCTCTTCTTTGAGCATCAGATTTTAGTAAATATCCCTCATAATGAATCAATTTTAAGGGTCTCTTATGCTTAGTAGAAGCTACTCCTCCTAGTTTGTGCTTTTCATATCTAGTCTTCAAGTCACCTGTACTACCTTTATATAACGTCTTATTTTTTAGTAACAATACGTAAGCATAATACATATTTGGTTACATTGTACAATAATATAAAAGCACACCACGTCAAGTGACGTGGCGCCTTAAACCGCTCCCAGTTTAATCGTGACTAATTCGTTTGTCCAATCGCTTTGCTCTTGGAAACTCATTGAGTCGGACACCCCTCCATAATCGTTTGTATCAAAGTAATAGTTAAAACCACCCCCGATTTAATTGTGACTAATTCGTTTATCCAATCGCTTCGCTCTTGGAAACTCATTGAGTCGGCCACCCCTCTGAAAAGACAAATTACAAAAACCAAAGTGCAAATATCAAACATGTATAAACACACCCCATTGTAACATACAAGGTATTTTTAGTCTTATAAGTTTTATGTTCACATGCGGATATGTGAACATATTTAACAAGTTTATAAGATTCAGACTAAACATATTGTTTAAACATTACTTTTTGATAAAATTAAGATATGAAAAAGAGAACCGTAAAACTACAAAAAATTGGTAATTCTTACATGGTTACTATTCCAAAAAAATTTAAAGAACAAGCCGGATGGTTTTTAAAAGATAAAATTGAGGTAGAATACAAGGCAGGTAAGGTAATACTTAAACCTGCTGAAAAAAGGTATAAAAAAACTATTACAGTAGAAGAACTTGCAAAGCATGCAATAACCATAAAAAACTTTAAAGAAATCCCTTGGGAAAAAATTAAGGAAGGGTTTTATGACAGATAAACTATATATAGATGCTAACATAATAGTTTCCTTCGTAATAAAAAATCATATTGGACACATAATATCTGAAAAAATTCTTAAAGAAGTTGAGACAGACAAATATATAGGATATATATCTATATTATCAATTGACGAATGTTTACATACCCTCTACAAAAAATATAAATTGCCTAAAAATAAAATTGAAGTTCTTTTATACAACATATTGAATATTAAAAACATAAGAACAGTCCAAACACCTAGAATAAGGCTGAGAAAATATATAAATATCTGGCATATAACCAACCTTAAACCAAGAGACGCGGCTCATTTGTATTTGATGAGAATAAATGAAATAAAATATATAGCTACATCGGATAAACATTTTATAAAAAACCAAAAATCTCTTGAGATAAAAGTAATATAATGTTCCTTTTAAGCCTACATACCTGTATAATAGGGGAAATATGAAAAGAGATATAACTCCTCAAAATAAAAATTTTGCAAAATGGTATCAAGATGTAGTACGCGAGGCAGATTTAGCAGAAGCATCCGAAGTACGTGGTTGTGGCATAGTAAAGCCCTATGGATATAAAATATGGGAACTTATAAAAGAAGAGATTGCTAAAAAAATAGAACAAACAGGTGCTCAAAATGTATACTTTCCACTTTTCATTCCCATAGAAAATTTAGAAGCTGAAAAAGAGCATGTACAAGGTTTTTCTCCCGAACTTGCGGTTGTTACTCACGCGGGGGGGGAAGATCTTGAAAACAAACTTGTGGTAAGACCTACAAGTGAAACTTCTATGTATAAAACATATGCCAAATGGATTCAAAGTTATAGAGATTTACCCTTACGTTTAAATCAATGGAACAATGTTGTTAGGTGGGAAAAACGACCACGACCATTTTTAAGGTGGAGCGAATTTTTATGGCAGGAGGGGCATTCCGCTTTTACTAACAAAGAAGATGCAGTAAAAGAAGTGTGGCAAATGCTTGATATTTACGAGCAAGTTTACATGTTTTTAGCTATACCAGTTTTTAAAGGTAAAAAATCAGAAATGGAAAAATTTGCGGGTGGAGATATGACAACTGTTGTAGAAATAATGGTAAAAGATGGAAAAGCTATTCAGGGGGCAACAAGCCATTATTTAGGAACAAATTTTGCAAAAGTATTTAACGTTAAGTATTTAGGAGAAGATGAAAAAGAACACTACGCACACCAAACAAGTTGGGGATTTGCATGGAGGGCAATTGGGGCTTTAATTATGGTACATGGTGATGATAATGGGCTAAAACTTCCGCCAAATGTAGCTCCAATTCAGGTAGAAATTATACCAATATATAAAAATAATAATAAAACAAGTGTTCTTGAATACGCAAACAAAATTAAGGAAGAATTAAAAGACTTTAGAGTACATATAGATAGTAGAGAAGAACTTTCTCCCGGATACAAATTTAACGAATGCGAGGTTAAAGGCATTCCTATTAGATTTGAAATAGGCGAAAAAGAGGTAACTGAAAATAGTATAACAATATTTAGAAGAGATACAGGTGAAAAAGTTAAAGTTGCAAAGGATAACTTAAAAAATACTATAAGTGAGATGTTTGCTAACATTCACGAAAACCTTTTTAGTGAGGCAAAAGACTTTGCACAAAAGCACATTACAAGAATTGAAAGTATTGATGAAATAAAAAATCAAGTTGGATTTTTTGAGGCAAGTTGGTGTGAATCAATAGAATCTGAAAAATTATTAAAAGAAAGATTTTCTATGGTTTCCAGAGTTCTTACAAAAGAAAGCGAATCAAAAGAACCCAAAAACAAGAAATGTTTTATAACAGGAAAAAATGCAAAACACGACTGGCTTTTTGCAAAAAGCTATTAAGGTGAAGTTAAATCCTAAAAGTGAAAATTCAAAAGTACAAGTAAAAAATATAAAATTTTTGATTTTTAACTTTTAACATTCGTACTATGCCCAAATCAACAAGTAACATATCTTTTCACAATATATCAGTAAATCAATCTTTAAATATTTTAGAAACAACAGAAAAAGGTTTAACCGATATACAAATAAAAAAAAGACTCGAAAAACACGGGCTAAACAAAATCCCGGATAAAGAAAAATACAATCCTTTTATAAGTCTTTTAAATCAATTTAAAAGCCCTTTAATTTATATTCTTATTTTTGCAGGCATAATTTCAATATACTTTAATCATTTAGTAGATGTATATGTTATAACAACAGTAATACTTGTTAATACCATGATAGGTTTTATACAAGAATATAAAGCAGAAAAATCTATAAATGCATTAAAAAGTTTGGTGGTTCAAAATGCAAAAATAATAAGAAATGGAGAGCTT
>Ga0210057_1001207_pt1 | contig 39919 bp, 33 predicted proteins | sample CryGeyCG2114_010_2_FD_183968 | JGI IMG/M metagenome (GOLD analysis project Ga0210057, IMG submission 183968) | Groundwater microbial communities from aquifer - Crystal Geyser CG10_big_fil_rev_8/21/14_0.10 (SPAdes) (version 2) | ecosystem: Environmental > Aquatic > Deep subsurface > Groundwater ... | reverse complement strand
ATTATTTGGAATAAACTCATAGATTGTCCTTATAGTACGATTCCATAAAGTATCAATATGTGATACTTACTGGCATCGTGTCAATGATCACAAATTTTTAATAAATGATTTTGCGTCTTCATGATTTCCTGCGAATAAAAGAAGTACTGTTTTCGAGTCATCAAAAACTCTATATATTACTCGATTTCCCTTTGCGCCTGGCACATCAAACTGGTAGTTATTCTTGATTTTTTTACAGGTTGTATGAGAAGTTTTATTTCCCTTGGGAGTGCTCTGCAAAAATAATTTTAATTTCTTGCTATCGTTTGTTGAAAGTGAGTTAAGCAGTTTTTTGAACCTCTTTGCATATTTCGAATGTGCTTTAACATCATACATAGCTTGGCAGACTTAAAAAAGTTTAACAAATTTAGATGGATCTTTTTTCAATAAAGATTCCATTTCTGTTGCATAATCTTCAAATTTTTTACTATCTAAGGGAGAGTTGAGTTTTTCATCTCTAGCATAAGGCTCTGGCAAACCTGTATTTGCCGTCATCATAAGATAATCATTCAGTAAATTATTCATAGAACTAGTGTTATGAGTAATGGTGGCTGGCATTAATCTTCGAGCCTTTCATTTAAAATTTTCTTCAACTGTCTAGCAACTTCAACTGGCATTACTATTTCAGAAACAATGGGAACTTCCAGCACTCTGGTTTCGTCAATTTCTTCTAATTCAAAAATGTTTTCTGGTGGTCTAGCATCACAGAATTTTATGTTCAATTCAATAGGTGAAACATTAATCTCGACATGATTGGAGTAAACACGCTGACCACTAAATGGGCGTACTGGAACTGCTTGAATTTCTTTTTTATTGAGTTGTTTTTTTGCCATCAAAGCTATTTTACACTTTTTAGTCAAATAAATCATTGATAATCATCACAGACTGAGCCTCCAACCTATCATTTGCCCCGCTACTCTGAAGGTATCGATGAGAGTCATACCGCGATCTAGCTTATTGTAAATGGTTCTGACAGGAACTGTCACGTAATCAATGTGTTTGGCGGCGACTTTGGCAGCAATTTCCATCTCGACAGCATAATCACGAGAGTTCCAGTGCAGTTTCTCATAAGCATTTTTGGTCATGGCTTTATAACCAGAAGGAATATCAGGGACATAAGAGCCAAACATGATGTAAACAAAAAGCGAGGCTACTCGATTAAGAAAAATTCTTACCAACGGCATTTTTTCATTAAAAGAACGAACGCCAAAAACGACCTGGTGTTCCTTAAGTGCTTCGAAAAATAATTTAAGATCCTCTGGGTCATGCTGACCATCAGCATCCATGAATATCACCGCCTCAGCGTCAAGTTGTTTGAAAGCATACTCGCAACCTGTCTTTAGGGCTGAGCCTTTGCCGAGGTTGATTTTATGCCTAAGAACGCGAGTGATTTCTTTTTTGGCAACCTCAGAAGAATTATCGCTGGAGCCATCATCGACAAAAATGATATTGGTCGAGATTTTTTTTATATCTTTAAGGACCAAACCAATGGTTTTAGCTTCATTAAGGCCAGGGACGATGATCCAGATGTTTTTTTGCTTCATATTCATACTGAGTTTGTGTCTTTTCATGATCCATTCTAAACTAGAAACAACGACTATGAAACGACCTTTAATTATTGCCGTTGTCTGTCTCTCAATCTTGAGCCTCTTTTCTTGGCTTCGTCTCTATAAAATCGACCAATCTCTCTTTCTTATGAACGACATCGGCCGGGATTTTTTTGTGATGCAGCAGTGGCAAAAAACTGGTAAGCCGCCCCTCTTAGGACCAATGACGAGTGCTTTACCCATTAATCAAAATCCGATTTATTTCTACATTCTTTTTCCGTTTTTCCTCTTACTTAATCACTCTTTCTTTACTACCACCATCGCCACCCTTGCAATCCATATGAGTGTCTTTCTACTAGGAGCTTGGTTTCTGATCTCTGAAAAGAAAATCTTGCCGGCTTGGCTGGCCACTTGGCTACTCGTAGCCATTCATCCGCAGTTCGTTGAACAGCAGCGACTCGTCTGGAATCCATCTTTTGTTGGGCTGAGTGTCGTCGTGGCCTTCTTTGCTTTTGTTCTTTGGCGTAAGAGAAGACAAAGCCGCTGGCTTTGGCTTCACACTTTATCTCTAGCGGCGGCAACTGGTTTTTCTTACTCTGCCGCCCCCGTAACTATTGCTTTTATTCTCCTTTACTTTTTAATTTTACGAAAAAAACAACTTTTGTCTGCAGTCTTGAGTTTGATTGGAGCCCAAATAGCGGTTAATTCTCCGCTAATTTTCTTTGAGCTTAGACACAATTTCACTTTCACCACTCTCATGCTTAATTACGAGAGACTGGAGCAACTCAATCTCGCTACGAGTATCAAGCTGGATTTCTTGCGGCGAATTCTATTTAGTGGCATTGGCTCTGGAACATTAATTATTTTCACGGTTCTGATTTTGCTTGTATTGATGCTCAAATTTAAATATACAAAGAAGAAAGCCATGCCCGAGTTGATTGCTGTATTTCTATTGGCAGTCACAGTCGTGGTGCAGCTCGTGGCCCCTTTCGGCTTGCAAGGTCATTATATTTTTGGAGTACTCAGTTTAGTAATTATCCTCGTGAGCTTCATGCCAAACTGGATTCGTCTGCCAATTATTTTCATCACTGTTTTTCATTGGCTAAATCCCGGATTTGTGCAAAGCTACTTTCGGCCAGCGCCTCGTTCTGTTGAAGAATCTATAGCTTGCGCTAGGCAGGTTTGTGAGAAAAAACCTGGTGAGTACTTTGTAAGTGTCCAGTCTGCCTTTCATGGCTACCACACAGGCCCAGAATTCCATTATTTGCTAGAGGAAGTTGGCTGTCATACCTATGACATTTATAAAAAGCCAGAAGCGACTAATCTCATGGCTGTCTTTGCTGACGGAGCTACCTATGAACACAATAAAACCGCTTATGACGAGTTAACACTTTTTGGTCCTTCTAATGAAATTGATCAGGTTGTTTGTTCTGAAAAACTACGAGCTCATGTGCTTGAGCGAGAAAATTAGGCTAGAGCAATTGAAGTCAAGTATTCTTTAACCTCTTCATCCTCTACGGAGAATCCTGGCATAAAATCAATTTGCTCTTGATAATTAATATCCTCAAAGTAGGACAACTGGATTCTGGCTAATTTTTCTTCAAAAGCCGTCCCAAAAATTTCCTCTGCTTTGGTCGCCAATTTTGTGAAATCAAATTCTTTAAGTAAGAAGTACAGATCGACATAATCTTTCCATTTCGCCCGACGACCTAGAGCATATAGTTTCATTGCTCCAATAGTGGCTGGATCTGGCATGCGACAAAAATCAACATCAACTGCAGGTAGAAGCTTAAATCCAAAGGCATACCAGGTGAGTTTGACCCCATTTACCATAATGGTGAGCTCGATCGTGCTATCAACTAGCACTCTTTCAATTTCTGCCACTGATTTCACTTGCTTCAAAATTTCAGATGTTGAGATTTTTTCATTTGAAAATAAATCAAAGTCTATTGAACGTCGGTGGCCAATTTGCAAAGCTAGAGCTGTGCCACCAACCAAATAATAATCGTCTTTGAACGACTCAACTAGCTGTATTAATTTAAGCTGACTGTCCGATAGTATTTCAGTGTGTAGTGCTTGGTTCATGTTTTTCAAAATATAACTTAAAAAAATGTCGAACTTCCGGTCTAAGATTGGAGCGTTTAGCTGAATCTAAAGAAGAAAAAATACTGCCCGAATCTGACCATCCCAAAATATTGATCGCGGCCTGGACATCTTGCCAGGTTCCGTAGTTTAGTACTGCTTCCAGAGTCATCTCATCTGAAATGTTTTCTTTACTTTCCTCTGGAACCCACCAAACTAAGTCATTTCTATCTTTTAGCAAAAAGGAAAGTTTGTTGGTCTGCATAATCTTATATTCCAGTTTTAGTGTACCACTCAACTGTCTTCTTGACTCCATTCTCAAAATCGACAGTAGGCTCCCAACCCAAAACTCGCTGCGCCTTAGAATAATCTAAAGAACTCGTCACCTGCTCTCCTGGTCGCTCGGGCCCATGCTCTACCTCAGAACTGGTTCCAAATTCCCGCGTAACAGCAGCGAAAACATCATTGGTGCTAATCTCACGATTGGTACCGATATTAAACTCACCAGTGGCTTCAGTCTCTAGAGCCAGCTCGTTTGCCCTAGCCACATCCTCAACAAAAACATAGTCTCTGGTATGCGTGCCGTCACCATTAATTTTTGGCTGTTTGCCTGCCGCTATTAGCTCACTAAAAATCGCGATCACACCTGACTCTCCATGAGCGTTCTGCCTGGGACCATAGACATTCGAGTATCTGAGCACAACATACGGAATGCCATAAAGTTCACGATAGTAATTCAGATACAGCTCACCTGCTCGCTTCGAGATGCCATAAGGAGACAGCGGTTCCTCCTTCATTTCTTCAGAAAATGGCGTCTGCTTATTGCCGTACATAGCCCCACCGGTGGAAGCCATAATTACTTTTTTGACACCAATGCTGCGAGCCGCTTCCATGATGTTCAAAAGGCCAAGAATGTTATTTTTTGCGTCAAATTGGGGATTTTCTACTGAGTAACCAACCTGAATATGAGCCGCATGATGATTAATTAACTCAGGTCTTTCCTGCGTAATAGTTCTCGATACGGCTTCACGATCGGTGATATCAGCAGTAATAAGCCTAGCTTTCTCATTAACAAATTTTTCCTGTCCAGTCGACAAGTTGTCTAGAACAATCACTTCATGGCCAAGGGCGCAGTAGCGATCGACCACATGTGAACCAATAAATCCGGCTCCGCCTGTAACTAATATTTTCATGAGACTCCTTATGCTATCCAGTGACCCTGAATAAATAATATGGTATTGAATACGAGTAGTAAACCAAATCCAACCAGTAGTATAACGCGAATGACAAGTCTCTGGCGCGTCCAGCTGGCGAGGATTACGTAGATTGGGAAGGCAACAAGCACATAGCGAGGCATGCTGGAAAAAGAGCCAGTCAGAGGTGGTAATAATGTCGAAAGAAGTGAAAAGGCCAGCCAACTACTGGGAATTTTAAGAGTTTTTCTCTGGAGCCAAGCTATGATTAAGACGGCAAGCGTACCTACACTGAATGCTAATTCCTGCGTGTAGGTTATCCATGGCAGGCCAAACGGCACAGTCGCGACTATTTTTAGTGCTCTCCAAATCACCTGCGGTAAAAGAATCAGATTTTCTTGTCGTCCTGAGCCAAACTCTGACTGGACGTGGAAAAAGTACAAGGGATCATGGAACTCGCTATTAAGAAATAACATGTAGGCGCCTAAGCCCACTAGCGCCAAGGAAAATCCCAAGATAGTCAGCCATTTTTCTTTGATAATTTTAAGAATAGATTTTGGAGTCCAGTTAGTTTTTTCTGATTCTAATAAGGCAATTAGGAGTGCAGGAATCATGAAGACTCCGACTAAGCGCGTGGCAGCTGCTAGTCCAGCAAATACAGTAGCCCATAGCCATTGTTTTTTGTCCATAAAAATAAAGCTCGCCAGAATCCAAACGAGAAAAAGAGACTCTGAGTACATGGCACCAAGAAAAAATGAGGTGGGAAATAAGAGTAGAAAGAATAGCGAATACTTAGCTATAGCTGAATCAAAACGCTGCCACACTAAAATGAAAAATAAGATAACTGCTACAATTAGACTGAGATTGCTAACTACTAGTCCCACGATCAGAGAAGAACCAAATATTGGCGTGAATGCGTCCGTCACAAATGGATAAACTGGGAAAAAAGCTTGAATTAACCCAGTACCAATGTAGCCCTTCTCAGCAATAGTTAGATAATGCACTCCGTCAAAATTCGCCCAAGAGTAGAGCCATCTTGGCAAGTCGTACTGGGCTAAGCGATCGACTGAGTAGGGAAAACTGGGGTCGTAGACAACAAAATTATCTCCTAGCGAACCAATTAGAAGTAAGGCCAGCCTCCAAACCAAAACCAAGACTAGAATCCACTTAAGAGACTTCATGAGCGCTTCTCCATCCGCTTTAGCCAAAGAAAGTAGCCTGCCAGCCCCAGGAAACTTAAAGCTGAAGCGCTATTACCAATTATTCTAGCTGGAGTATTCTGGGTGAATTTGCTCTGAACATGATACTCGCCCGCTGGCAATTCGTAGGCAATTCGGCCTTGAGCTTTTGTAATACTTTCTGAAACAGCTAATCCAACAACTTGTTCTTTAGAGCCATTCGATTTTGTTATCCATGTTTCCCAGCCCGGAAAGTAAGCCGTTGGCTCGGCGATGAGTGAATCCTCTAATACTAAGACACGATAAAGATGGTCGGAGCCAGTCCACTTTTCTAAAGTAAATTCGGACTTCCCAGACATCGTTTCTGGCTGCGGCTGCCAATCACCGATATTTGGATAAGTGAAATTAGTAGGCATATTTTCGTTTTGGGTGCTGGTAGTTTGCGAAAAGACATCATAATCAAGATTTGTCTTGTGGAAATAATCAGCGGGATGTAGGCGGAATATCACCATGAGCTGTACAAAAATTAGAAGCATTAATAACCTTGCAGCCAACTTAGATCTTTTTGCCACGCTGGCTATTATCGGAGCGCTAATAGTCGCGAGGAAAATACTTAACCTCCAAGGAAACTGAATAAATTCTAATGGTTTGAATAATTGCCAGATTGGCAAAGTCACTGATAATTGTAAAACTATCAATGAGATTGTCACCGCAGACAGCACAAGCATGAAGCCATCGTTTTTTCTTTTAAGCAAAAATAAAGAAGAAGTCAAGGCGATAATCACTGGCAAACCAACTTCAAAAGATAGTGAATCGATACTGCCTGGATAAGAAAAGCCAAAACTTAAGGGTGACCAAAGTAGCTCAGTGAGAGTTGGAAAGTGAAGAGCAAATTCACTTACTGAGGCTGCAGACCCTAAAACAACCATTTTCATTTCAGATATAGCTGGAAACCAGAACCATAATGTTAAAGAGATTGCCCAAAATAATGCTAAAAATGAAAACATTGCTTGCTTTGATTTACCCCACAAGCGGATTGCTGCAATAAAGATAATTATTGGAATCGTCAAGATCGCGGTGATGTTGTGGCTGAGCAAAAGAAGAGAAAGCAACGCTGCAGTTATCAAAGTGTGCCAAAGGATTAACAACTTATTTTCTTCCGTTCTATAAACTTCAATTGACCAGAAAATCCAGGGCAAAAGCGAGTAGGAAAAAATCTCTCCAATATTTCCACGAAAATAAACTAAGTTAACCAAGTATGGATTTAATAGCCAAGCAACTTGCGAAAGAAACCGTTCTTTTCCACCCAAGTTCAATATTTTCAACCATTTAGAAAGCCCCGCAACTCCAAAAATCACCGCCGCTACGACTAGTAATTTGAAAGTTAATTCATACGACACCCCCAACGCAGAAAATGGCACAGATAGAATGTTGGCCAGCGGATAATTGTAGTTAAAAACTGGATAACCAAAGTGATTGAGCAAGTTCGGGGCAAATCTTGGTGGAAACTGACCTTCTTTCAAGGCAATTTTATAATTAGCAAATCTGGCTAAGTGGTTTTCTCCGTCATGAGTATAAGGAGACTGTGAGGTTGTATAAATTCGAAACAGTCCAATAAAAGCCACCAAAAGCAAAACAGCTAATCCAAATTTCTTCATGAAAGCTCCAGGGCCTGTTTATATGCAGCGGTTGTTTGTTCGGCGGTTTTGTCCCAACTAAATTTTTGACTCCACTGAAAACCTTTCTCAACTCTCTCCGCTCTCTCAGTTCGAGACCAGTCGAGCACCTGTTTGATTGCCCCAGCTAAACTCTCAGCGTCTGGTTCAGCATAAATGGCTGCAGGACCACCAACTTCAGGTAAAGATCCCCTAGTTGTCGAAACCACCGGGGTGCGACATTGAAGAGCCTCTAAGATAGGAAGACCAAAACCTTCTGAAAGAGACGGCTGTACGTAAAGTTTTGCACCAGAATAAATTGCAGATAACTCTTCTATTGCCTCTGGCTCAACATCAGGACAAAAAAGCACTCTCTCTGAGACGTTGCTAAGAGCTACTTGGCGCTCGATCGCCTTCCACTCAGGAATTGGCTGAGAAGAAAAGTTTTTCCCGACGCACACCAAGTTCACATCATCTGGCAAAAACTTCAAAGATTTAATTAGCTGGGGAACATTTTTGTTGTAGTTAATATCACCGACGTATAGAATATATTTTTCTGGAAAATTAAATTTCTCTTTTGTATTGGCGATCTGCTCTCTAGACTGGCGAACGATATCTGGATTTGCAGCCAAAAGAACGGGAGTTATTCTTTCAGCGGGGAATGAAAGATGCTTCACGATCTGCGCTTTTGAGTAATCGGAATCAGTCAACACCCAAGAAACTTTCTTTAAAGCTCTCTTTTGCTGAATTAATCTTAGTGACCCCTTTACTCCCGGTGGATATTGCTCAGGAAATTCCAAAGGAATGACGTCGTGAATGGTAATAATAGTTTTCTGACCCCGTCTTTGATGGAGGCTATGAAAAAATAAATCAAAAAAAGGATAATGAATTAAATCGAACTCTCCTTTTTCAATTTTTCTGCGACGAGTGATCCTGGTAATACTTACATCATCCCGATCAATCAAAGCCTTGAGTAATTCACGGGTATAAGTACCAATGCCCCTGCGAGCGTGACCTCCCAAAAGTGGAGAAGTATCAATAGCAATTTTTAGTGGCTCGCTCATTGTTCTAACTCCCAAATCTTCAGAAAAATAACAGGATGATGCATGGCGCTAAGAACGGCAAACAAAAAACCTCTCACCCCATCGACATAACCTCTGTGTCTAATAAATAGTGAAAAGACTATTTTAAGAGGTTTCCAAACATAATACTCCGGCAATTTAAACCATGTGGCTCGAACTCCCGAGGAAAACTGCCGGCCTGCTTCAAAGCTTGTGTATGTATTAAACTTCCTAAAATATGAATTAAGATCCGGGTAAGGAAAGTGTAACAAGTGGCCCTCTGCCATCGCAACATCTCCGTCGACAAGCATTTGTTCGTGAACATTTTCTTGCGGTAAATGTGCCTTATGCGCAACAAACAAGCGAATAACCGGATCGGGATACTGGCCACCTTTTTTCAGAGGTTTGCCAAGAAAGTAATTTTTACGTTTAATATTCCAAGCAACGACATCTCCATCGACTCTTACTTTTTTTATAAATTCAGCCAGCTCTTCGTCAACCACCTCATCTGCATCAAGCTGCAAGATCAAATCTCCCTTGGCGGCATCGATAGCCATTTGTTTATTGATATGAAAATTAGCTTTATTAGTGGTATTAATTACTTTGTCACCAAAACTTTTAGCAATTTCTTTAGTCCCATCAGTCGAGTCACCATCGACAACAACTATCTCATCGGCAATACTTTTTATTGAATTTAGACAGCGCTCGAGATTGAGAGCCTCATTAAAAGTTGCTAAAACAACAGAGAGCATAAGACTATTTTACCCTAGAACTTGACTTTAGCCCACTCTGCCCCTGTCCACTTGACCAAGATTGTTTCCTCTGGGGAACGATCAGCCTCTTGAGCAATGAAATGAAATTGACCAACTTGCTGACCATAGCGGAAACCAATTTGGTTTGGAGCCTGGCGAACCACGGTGGAAAAATATTCCTCTGGGGTAAGGTGAGCATACCAAGTAGTGAGAATATATTGATATCCTCCGCCATCGACGATAGCCACCTTTTCATTTGGGTTGTTCTGTTTGATCTCATCAATCACCTGTGAAAATCCCGGCTGGAACATAAGTTGATCGTTTTTGTACTCAACAAAATAGCTTTTGGAGAATCTTATTGTGGAAACTATCATCAATACGAACAAAATAATCCAGGTGGGTTTCCCCATAATTTTAAGTGTCTTCTCAAATGCCAGAGCGGCAAAAGTCAGTAACAAAAAGAAAAACAATAGACTTCTAGTGGCATGTGGGGCATCAGTAGTTATGCTGGAGGGAACTAAAGACAAGCCAAGCAATAGAAACAAAACAAGAGATCTGCCCCTTTCGCTTTTGAGAGGCCTTTCAAGCAAATTTTTCCAGGATCTAAAGTTCCAATCCTTCTTATTGCCAATAATTATTTTTGCGGCAGAAGCTAAGCCAAGTAAGGCCAAAATATACTGCCACCAATAAATGTGACCCCAATTTGGTAAAGAATGCCATGGATGTGAACCTCCCTGAGTCACTAAAAATCTGGGTGAAAACGAACGAAGAAAATTCTCTGCGATTTGAGGAGAAAAATAAATAACTTTATTCCCCACAATTTGTCGCAACACCGGAGGCAAATTTGAACGATACTCATTATAGAAAAGAACAGACTGATTATCAGAGAAAAGAGTGATGCTTTGTTTCTGGGCAAATACCGGCCTCATGACTATTAAGGCGACCACACTTACAAGCAACCATCCGAATGAAACCGGTAGCCAATTGCGCCAATTTTTGTAACCATAAATAAAAATAATCACTGGCAAAAACATTAAGCCAAGAAGTAGCGGAGTGTTGTAAGTCAGGACTGAAAGTAAATAACAAAAAACTATTGCAATTTTTTTGACAATTGTTGGCTTGTCTACATCGAAGAAAATTAGTCCTAACGAAAGAGTGAAAATAAATAAGGCCACATTGGCCTCAAAAGCAATGCGAGAATAAAAAATAAAGACTGGAGTAATGGCCAACATTAAGGCAAGTGAGACTGAAGTTATTTTTTTTAACTTTAAAGTTCTCGCGAACCAGAAGCCCAGAATCACTAAACCAACTCCGCTCAGCGCCGATGGCATTCTCACCCAGAAATCACTCTCTGGAAAAACTTTAAACACCGCGGCTAAAATAGCTGGATAGCCTACCAGCTTGTAGTCTCCGAAAGATTCTAAGGAAATTGGCCAGTTCTTTCCCCACTCATCTTTACTAACTTCGCTAAGTAAATAGCCGTTGTAAGCTAGTGCAGCTTCATCACGATTTAGGATGGTTGGAAGAGAGCCAAGATTAATAAAACGAAGAAGGATGGCGATAAGTATGATAGATAGAAGTAGAATTCTGTTTTTTAACATAGCCGATGACTCTTCTAACTAAATTCCAAACCAGTACAGCTTCCACGGCTTGTCAGTTAATTCTTTGACCTCAATCAATCGCGAGTCTTGAAACAGCTGCATGCTCACGTTTTGGTCTTCTCTGACTGAAGATTCATCTTCTGTGGAAATGACAAATAGATTCTCAGAGGCATCATACTCGCTAGCTGCACGAAAACTAATGCCGTCAATAGAAAGTAGATCTCGATATTTTTCTCCCAATGAGTCCAAGTCTGCTCCGGTGATGACGGCAATGTTTGGATTTTTAACAAAATTACTCTTCATTATTGAAACTATCCCATCGCCCGCTTCCGTTACCACGCTCATTGGCGCAGCCTGTTCTGGAGGACTAAAAGCTGCTGGCAGCCTCAACGCAGAACCTATTAGCATAATTAAAATTAGAGAAATCGCTGCCCTATTTCCATTATTTTTTCGTGGCTGGATAAGCCATACAAGTAAAAATACTGTTGCTGGCAAAAAATAGCGCTGATGATAACCATCAATAATTATTGGCCCAATAATCTGAGCTATAACTGGGACAAAAAATAAGAAATGTCGCTTTGAATGTTTGAAGTCCTCAATAAGAATGACAAATAGAGATAAAACAAAAAAGACTTGCAACCAGATCGGACCGACTATTTCTTTTAAAGCAAAGGCGAAGTTTCTAAGTAAGTTTGACGATAAAGAGATACCTGGTCCTGCTACCACATTAGGAGCACCAACTTGAAAGTAACTAGTGATAAACAATCCGGGAGGGTGTCTAAGATCAAAAAGAATGAATGGCAAAATTGCTAAGCCAAAGCCAATCGCCAATAATGAAAGATTGAGCCATTTCTTTTTTTTGAGCAGAAAGATTGATTCAATTATTCCGAAAGCTCCCACAGCAAAAATTGCAATGTAATGATTGTGTAAACTTAGTCCTAAAGACAATCCCACAATCAGGTATTTCCATTTCCAATCAATTTTTCGTAAAAATAGCGCTAAGGCTATCCAGAATGGAACCAGGTGCGGGTTCCATGCCCATCTACTTGTAATGAGGAGTGGCGTCCAAAGTATCGTCAATAATATAAATGCAATTAAGGACGGGTTTGAAAAAGCTTTGCCTCTATCTCTGACTCCGAGAAATATAACTAGTAAAACAGTTACAACACCCCAAAAAGCAGTTCCCACTACTGGACCAACTGGCTTGAAATTGTATGCAACCGAAAAAGGCATTTGCATATAATAAGTCAGAGAACTAAAAACCTTGACATTATCATTGGAAATCGGACCAACCAAAGTAATCTTTTTGTCTGCCCAATAAGCGTGCATGCGGGCCAAATCGCTTGATTCATCTCTGGTAAATCGAGCTGTGTGGTCTAAGTAGAGAAAGCGCGTCGCTAATAAAATGACAAACAATATGGTCACCGCGATAACTCGATGATGACTCCTGGCATAGCTGAATATATTTTTCATTCAAGTGCATCATAAACAATCTTAGGAAAGGTAACAATAGTGGTGTAATATAAATCAACGAAGATGTTAGCAAAACTAATAAAAAGCCCAGTATTTATTCTTTTACTTTTTACTCTAATTTTTAGACTCTGGTTTGCTTTTTCTCATCTTTCTCTCAATCAAGATTTTGTTAGAGATATTTACAGGGTCCAAGAGCTTCAATCCCAAAACAATTTTTTTCCAGGATATGGCCCGAAAGCTAGTGTCGGAGATTTTTACCTACCTCCTTTCTACTATCAACTCCTTCTTGTTTTGAGGGTAATATCAACTTGGCCACTCCTAATCACCGTTCTAACTGTTTTCATTGAGTCAGCAACTCCAATCCTTCTATACATACTTCTGAAAGAATTTACTAAAAAAAATTCGGCTTTTTTTGGAGCAATGTTATATGCATATTCCGGGCTAGCGATTACCTTTGGAACGTTTTCTTGGAATCCTAACATGATCCCATTTTTTACAACTCTATCTATCCTCTTAATCACCAAATATCATAAAAACCAAAAACTTTGGCAACTAACCGCGGGAATTCTTTCTATAGCAATTGCATTTCACCTTCACTATCAAGTAGCAGTTTTGCTTCCGTTTTACATTGGATTTATGCTTTACCAAATTCTCAAAAAGAAGTTCAATTTTTACCATTGGATTATCGCTGTGCTTGTAGCAATAATTCCTTTTATCCCATACGTACGCTCGGAGATAATGAATAATTTTACTAACACTCGACAAATAGCAAAGTACTTTAAAGAAGAGCACTCAAATTATTATGATAGAGTTTCAAAAATCTCATACATATCAACATATTTACCGTCGTTTGTGGAACGAGAATTGACTAAAACTAATACTCCTTATTTATGGGTTGGAAGATTCATTTTTTTTGTTGGTATGTTCACCCTATTCAAACTTACAAAAAGAAAAAAATCGTTTATTGTCTTCATCTATTTTCTGAGCATTATAATTTCCCTACGTCTATATAAAGGTGATAAGCTCGACTACTATCTTTCGACACTATTTATTTTTCCTGCAGTTTTATTAGCTGCGCTGGCTGAGAAGAATAAAGCGATAGGCCTTCTACTCGGACTCTCGATTGTTTTCTTTTCTGGCTTTGAACTAAGCAAGGTAAAAACTCAGAATCAGTTTAGTGATTTCGAGAAAAGCATGAAGACATTGGCTAATAATTTTGATGGTAATTCTGCGAGACTCATCGTCCATGAATTAGATTTTGCAAATTCTATTTTATTTGGTCTTAGTGAGTATACTGATATATCAGTTGACCAGAGTTCGTTAAACGTAATTGATGTTTGTAGAACTGGTACCGATTGTATATCAGAAAATATATATTGCTCAAAGTACGGAAATAACATGAATGTATATGCTTCTCTACTAAGAACAACAGGACACTATTCTCAATCATTTTCTATAGGGAAATCAGATCTTCCATTTCAAATTTATGTGGGAAAATTTGAAAATGAACCAATTAAGATTGCTCATCCCCTTTCTATCACCTTTGATAGATACGGCTCTGATTTGCTGAATAAGTCAATATTTCAATAACACTGACTTCATCTTGAAAGTGTAACAAGAGAAAAATCACAATTGGGAAAAATTGGAGTGGACTTAGTCTCGTTTGTCAACTTATATCCTTCAATCTCAATTGGCGACAATCGCCCTGGCGACACCACCGCTTGAGAGTAGGAAAAACTGTTGATGTCTTTGATCTCTGCATCAAAAAAAACACTACCTACTTTTGAAGCACTAAAATAGCTCTTTCTGTAAGAAATATCGGCAGAATTAATTGTGTCATTTGTATATGCTAAATACCAAAGAAAGAAATTTCTTGGAGAATCGATAAACAAAAGCGGCGAATTATTATCGCGTAGCTCAATTATTTCTGTTAGTTTCTTCTCACAAAAAAACCAATCTCCAGCACTTTTTTCTGGATAAATATTGAAATAGTAAACGAAGAATTCTAAACTTGAGAATACAACAGTCAACAATATTAGGGAGGCAATCATGGACGAGCTGAATCTATGTTTTTCATATCTAGTCACTACAAAAATTACCGATAATGAAATTCCATATCCAATAAAAATTGAGAACGGAACTAAGGCGTTAATTGACCTTAATGCATGTGGAGTTGTCATTGGCACTGATGCTGGTAGTAGTGCTGCCAGTATCATGATAAATAAGGCTGTGGCTAAAATTGGTTTTTCCTTTAACAAGGAAATTAAACCTATTAACAAAAATGGTAAAACAGCCAGGAGAAAGACTCCGTGCGCTCCGGTCCCATGTCTTAAGTTGCTATCACCTGAGAAGAACAGAAAATCATAAGATAAATTATTAGAGTAGTTTAAGGATAGTTCTTTCAACCACAAGAAATATCTATGATAAATAAGACGATCAGCAAATGTCGCGCCAGACTTTTTTATTAGATCATTCGAGCGAATAACGGTGTCGTTATATCTTTCAAAACTTATGATCGAATCTGCGCTCATTCGTAGCTGCTCACTTGCGACAAAGTACGGAGATTTTTTAAGTGGTATTAGAAATATAAATAACAGTAGTAACCCGAGAACTATTTTTGCTATGAAAGAAAGTAAGTTGCCCAGTTTATGTTTAATAGGGTCATACCAAAACTGCAGGAAAAGCATCATTACAAAAACAACCGGCCAAACAAATCTTACTGAGTAATACGTATAAACAGCCAAAACTCCAAATGAAATTCCTAAGACAAAAAGCCACCATCTTTTTTTAGAAAGTAGAACAAGGTAGATAGACAACCAAACAAAAAACTGAGCTAAGTGACCCTCAAATCCCGTGCGAGAAAACATTAAACTCCAAGGAGAAATGGCCATTACAAACATCGTAGCTAAGGGTAAAACGCTAGATAGAAATTTATCCTTATTTTCATTAGACAAGTAAACTACTAATTCTTTAGCAATTAGACCGGCGACGATCACCGTTCCAATTCCCGCCAACGCACTCCCCAATCTTAAGGAAAAATCGCTGGCACCGATAATTGACGAGACAGCTGTAGCTAACCAGATATAGACTGGCAATTTATAATCACCATACGATGGGTATATGAGCTGATTCCAATTGTTTCCGTGTATGTCATGGCCAGTAGCTAAAACTGATTTTACGTCAGCTAGCATCGCAACCTCATCGATGTACAATGCTACCGGTATTGATCCCAATTTATATAGACGAATAGCAGCAGCCAAAAGCACTATCAAAGCTGCAACAGCAATCACAATTTTTTTGTTTCTAAAGAGAGACATTGTTGCTATGATCATAGCATGAACAGATTCAAGATTTTATGGCTTAGCCTGGTTGGGATTGTGCTTTTAGGGGTGTTTTTGCGCTTCTATAAACTGGGTATTATTCCCATTGCTCTGAATAGAGATGAGGCCTCACTGGGATACAACGCCTACAGCATTCTTAAAACTAGTCACGACGAACACGGTGTGTTTTTACCTCTAAATTTTCAATCCTTTGGAGATTGGAAGCTAGGTGGATATATTTACACCCTAGTTCCATTTGTTTCCGTTTTTGGTCTATCTGAATGGTCAGTCAAGCTACCCTCTGCATTGGCGGGAGTATTCCAGATTATTGTTGGCTTTTTTATTGTTCGAGAACTTTTGAAAAATGAAAAATCAAAATACAAAAACAGTATGGCGATTATCGTGGCTTTATTTATTGCTATTTCACCTTGGTCAGTCAAGCTATCACGAGTTGCCTATGAAGCAAATCTCGCCCAGCTATTGTTTCTGAGTGGATTTCTCTTATCACTCAGATCAATTTCAAAAAAGAAAATTTCTCTTAATACGATAGCAGGCTTCATATTAATCATTCTCTCAATGGCTACTTACCATGCCTACCAAGTATTCGTTCCGCTTTTCTTCCTGACATTGTGTGTCTTTTACTGGTCTGAACTTCTAACAATATTCAACAAGCAGAGGTCTCGTTCAATGATTACGCTTATTGGTAGCACCATACTTATAGCGCTAATTTTCGGAAGCAGCACCTTCTCAGCTAACTCGATAAAATTCTCCGGCCTTAGCATATTTGAGGATAAACCATACATATCTTCAATTTTTTCAGAACGACAACTTTTTTCAGAGGTTAATGGAATTACATCAAAGTTTTCTAGCAACTTCTTTTACAGCAAGTTTAGGTCAATTATAGAAAATGTTGGTCAAACGTTCTCTGCGAACTTCATCTTTCTTAATGGCGGTGGACACGGATCGCACGATATTTCTGGCCTAGGAAATATGCATCTTTATGAGTTTATATTTGTGTTAATCGGGCTTGTTCTTTTTATTAAACAATCAAAGAAATGGCAACTTCTGATCTTTGCCTGGATTTTTGTAGCCACCATACCTGCAATAATTACTCTGGAACCAGCTCATACCGTTCGCGCTTCAGCTGCTCTTTTACCTCTAGAGATATTGAGTGCAGCAGGACTTTTACAAATAGTGCAGCTACTTCTAAATACTAAATACAAATATTTAAGTTACTTAATTGGCGGATCACTTGGAGCAATCGTAATATTTGTTCTAATCAGAGCGGTTGCTCTGTATTTTTTCATTGCTCCTCAGCGAGATACCGATAACTTTAATTGGCAAATTAAAGAAATTTCCTCGTATCTACTAAACAATAAAGATAAGTACAAAACTATCTACTATCCAGAACCATTCAATTCGCCATATATTTATTTATTATTCTACTGGCAATACCCTCCCGACAAACTTCAGCAATCTCTTAAGTACTACCCAGAGGATAACGGTGGATTTGTAAACGCCGAATGGTTAGAAAATATTTACTTTCCTATTCAAAAAGTATCTGAATTTGATGGCAACAGCCTTTGCATTGTCAGAACACAACGGGGAGAATCTGCAAATCCATCACTCACAAATAGATTCTCTTTGCGAGAATTTACGTACAATAAAGATTGTGCTTTTATAAACTAATCTCCAATAACTCATCTGAGGTATTTATTTCGTTCTGCAATCGACCCAATTGCAGTTAACCAGAATGGCAGTAAGAGAATCAAGTATCTCAAAGCGGAGGCAGATGCATATCCATAAACAAAAATCATGCCAAGACCGAATCCGGCAATCAGGAGATTCCAAAATTTCCGTTCTGACCATGAAATAGTTGTAACAAATAAAACAAAAGTTATTGGCAAAATAATATTCCAATCCTTAGTGACTTGCTCTGGACCTCCATCCCACCAAGCTGGAAATTTTCCAGTAAACAAATTCTGAAAGATAAGAAACTTTGGCATAGTTCTATCTCCAATCCACCAGACGTAGCGATATTTTTCGAATGCAAGAAAATCAAGAATGGAGTGTCCATGATAAAAATACATCGAATAAGACAAAAGATATATGACTGCTGCAAAAAAACCACTTAGAATCAAATATTTTAGATGACTATTTTTAAAGGCAACAAGACCGACAATGGCTGACGGAATGAAAATAAATGGGATGGGATACTTAACAGCCGCTATCACACCCAAAAGGCAACCAACAACTATGTATTTCAATAGGTTAGACGTGAATTTTTGATGCAGAACTATAAATAAACCAAGAATGCTGGATACAAATACTAAATCTAGCAACGCGTACTGAAGCTGAGTGAATACAATTGGCTGCAATCCAAAAAGAACGACTATAGAAGCCTTAATTTTCTCATTTGAAACAATAATTGATGAAAACAAACATACTAGCCACAAAAGGAAAGGATAGAGAACCAAATTAACTAGATAGGCATTCCCAGTGAGCAATTGTGATAACCCAGTAATATACTTGGCGAGCGGTGGGTGCTCAAAATTTATCGTTGTAGGATCTTGACCCTTGATATACGCAAACCCCGCATAAACATATAGTTCTGAATCACTGATCCACTCGTCACTCTTCGGACCCAAAACATACTGAGATTTGCTATATTTGTCTCCGTATTCGTCCTGATTCGTTGGTGTTGACCAGATCTCCCAGTATTTTACAATCGCGACCGCCATAACAAATATAATCGCTGCTATTGCAAACATGCTCGACGAGATTTTCTGTGACACTGGCTTTGTCTTTCTGTTAGTATTAAGTCAATAAATCATAACACTATATGAATATATTTAAGAATCGATCTTTCCTTGTAGAGGCTTTCGCAATCTTATCAGTCTTGGTCTCTATCTTTGTATCATCCAGGGCTTTGTTTCACTCAGGATTTTTTAGAACTATTGACGATGTCTCAACCGTGAGAATTGTTGAGATGAAAAACGAGCTGCTCAGAGACAGACTTTTAGATAATTTTCCAGTCAGATGGACAGGAGAGCTAGCTCATGGTTTGGGGTATCCCCTTTTTCTCTTTTATGCTCCGCTTCCATACTACGCTGGCGCCTCAGCGATGATATTCCTTGGCATGAGCGGTATTGTGGCAACAAAACTAGTCTATGTCTTTCCTCTGCTAATTGGAGGCATCTTATTCTACGTAGCATCTAGGCAAAAGCTTTCTCCTTTTTCAGTCGCTATTTCATCCATATTATTTTCGTTTTTTCCTTACCGTGGTTACAATGTCTATGAGCGTGGCGGCATCGGTGAAAGTTGGGCAATTTGCTTCATTCCTCTAGCCTTTCTAGGAATTTTTCTCCTTCAAAAAAATAAAAAGCTTGGAATCACAATATTTTCTTTGGGGACATTTCTAGTTCTAATATCACATAATTTAGTAGCAATGCAGTTCTTAGCATTAATTTTTGCCTATGGTTTATTATTCCATCTCAAAAACATTAGATACTGGCTTTCAACGCTTCTAGGAATAGGCATGTCTTCATTTTATCTTTTTCCTATGGTGTTTTATTTGAACTCTGTCAGGGTCTTGACAACCTCTCCGAATACCGGAAAAATACTTGAATCTCTTGAGCCCATTAGCTCTATCTTAAAACTATCTTTTCCCTACACGGTCGGAACAAGATATTCAGCAATTTTTAGCTACCTGTTGGTTTTAAGTATATTTTTAGTTATAAAAAATCGCTCTAAAATTGCCTCAAAAGCGAAGATGCAGATATATTTCTGGGTTGGAACAAGTCTTGTTTTGTTATTTTTACTAACCAAGCAAAGCTACCTTCTTTGGAACGCGTCTCTTTCAATTACACAAATATTGCAATTTTCCTGGAGAATTCTCTCCCTACTTTCTTTTACTTTGCCTATGGCTATTGGTAATGTTCTGAATATAAGCAAACTCAAATCAGTGCGCATACTTACTGTTGGTTTAACATTTATATCTGTTCTATATCTATTACCCGCATTTAAACCAACCTCCTACACCACCTTCTACGAGTACCACGCTGCAGAATCTGGACCTTGTGCAACTACAACTTGGGAAAATGAATACCTTCCAAAGGCAGTCGAAGATTGCGTAACCAGCCCGCGTTCTTTCATTGAAAATGAAGGCGCAGAAACCATGATTACAGAGTCATCACCAAATTATCTAAGTGCTGAAAGTAATTCAGAGCTATCTAAAGATATCCAAGTAAACAAATACTTGTTTCCAGGGTGGAGCACTAGAGTAGACGGAGAATTAGTTCAACTAAATTTGTCTAAGCTAGCTAGCGGGACGTTTTCATTCTTGCTCCCACCTGGCAAACATAAATTTGAGATTAAATACTCCAAGACTTTTGTTATGATGTTGGCTGATACCATAACTATCGGATCAATCGTTTTATTTCTGTACAACTCTTTCGGAATTTTTCTTGTGTCAAAAAAACTAAGTCATGAACAATGAAATTTAACAAAAATCTCATCTTATTTTTTCTTCTACTGGTATTAACAACTTTTGCTAGCTTTGCCCTCTTTCACAACGAACTTTTTTCTGCCCACGATATTTGGCATCAAGTGGCGAGGCTTTATCACTACAACGAGGTCGTTTCTGCAGGGGAGTTTCCGCCCCGTTGGGTGGCGAGTCTTGCAAATGGATATGGCTATCCCCTGTTCATTTTTTCCTATCATCTGCCGTGGCTTTTTGCTCTTCCAATGACTCTGAGTGGAATTTCTATTTTCACTTCGATGCGGATGCTTTTCATTTTTGGTTTATTTGCTTCGGCCGCAAGTATGTACATATTGCTATTCAGGCTTACTAAGAAACCATGGGCTAGCTTTGTTGGCTCTAGTATTTACGTCTGGGCTCCTTACCACTTTCTCTCAGTCTATGTGGCGGCGGCTATCGGCACAGTATTCATGTTTGCCCTGCTTCCCATATTGTTTATCGGCATCCATTTGGTTCTCGAGAGATCATATAGATGGGGAACTGTCGTCATCTCCTTAGCAATCGCGGGCAGCATTCTCACCCACCTAATGACGTTAGCCATGGTTTTGCCATTTGCAATTGTCTTTTTCATTTCTCAAATTATTAAAAGAAAAGATGGGGCTACCAAGTCTGGCGTGGCTATCGTAGGAATAGTTTTAGGTCTGCTTATTTCAGCTTTTTATCTCATTCCCCTTGTTAAGTACTTGCCAAGTATTGCCGCGAGCTCAGAATCGGGCGGATTAAGCGATAATTTCCAGCGCTACTTTCCTTCATTTAAGCAACTTGTTTATTCAGGATGGGGTTACGGACCAATTATCTCCAATGCTAAAGATGGAGATATTTCTATGCAAATCGGCATAGCTCAGTGGCTAGCTTTTGGATTGGGCATTTCTGTCCTAATAGCATCGCGACTCAAGGTTTTCAAAAAACTAGTGAGTCAGAAACATTTCCAGGCCCTACTTGGCTACGGCCTACTATTCACTCTCAGTATTTATTTTATGCTAGATCTATCTCTACCATTTTGGAACTTTGCAGTAAAATTTATTGCACTCGACTTTCCTTTTCGTCTACTGATTATCTCTGTATTCTCTGGATCAGTTCTGGCGGCGCTTGCAATTTCGAGCCTGACGACTCAAAAGCTAGCGATAATTACAGGTATTCTATTTGTCCTTATCGCCCTTTACACCAATAGGAACCATCGACGAGTTAATATGTACACTCAGTACGCTCTAAAAGACTATGTCGGAGCTGAAACAACCACTAACACCTATCATGAGTATCTACCCCAAACTGCTGATAGCGAACTACTTAGCAATGATCCGACAATGGTAGAGATTTCACAAAATCGTTTAACCACCCAAGTAGAAATGGCGGAAGATGGAACTATGAGCTTGCATCAATTTGCATTTCCTGGTGTACTGACAAAAGTGGATGGCCAGACTATTGATTCTGGAATTGACGAGAAAGGCAGAATAAAGATAGATCTAAATAAGGGCACACACGATATTCAGGTTGGATTCCAAAAAAACTTTTTGATTAGATTCTCGGAGTTCCTAAGTCTTAGCGCTCTCGCTATAATCACTTTACTAGTTTTGCAGCCCAAGAAAATGAAAAAATGAAAAAACAAAAAGTAATCGCAGTTATGCCCGCCTTTAATGCGGCTAAGACGCTAAGAAAAACTGTCCTTGATATACCAAAAGGCGTAGTTGATGAAATTATTTTGGTCGACGATGGCAGTTCTGACGATACAATTAGAGAAGCCAAAAAACTTGGTCTCACAGTCATAGAACACCCAATGAATCGTGGCTATGGCGGCAACCAAAAGACTTGTTACACCCTAGCTCTCTCCAACCATGCGGACGTGGTGGTAATGATCCACCCTGATTACCAATACGACAGTAGCCTAACAGCTGAGATGGTGAATCCCATTCTCCAAGGTCGCTTCGACGTCATGCTTGGCTCGCGTATTCGTACTAGAAGAGAGTCTCTAGCCGGCGGCATGCCATCTTACAAATATTATGGAAATAGATTTCTGACCCTTGTGGAAAATTTAATGCTTGGACAAAACTTATCTGAATATCACACTGGTTTTCGTGCATTTAGTAGTAAATCATTAAAGCAGCTGCCATTTCATCGCTACTCTGACGACTTTGTATTTGACTCTCAAGTACTTTTTGGAGCCATTGCGAATAATGCTCGAATTGGTGAGGTAGCCGTACCCGTACGCTACTTTAAGGAAGCATCATCAATCAACTTCGTAAGATCTTGTATTTATGGAATGTCGATACTCAGAGATCTGGGAATGTACGTAATAACTGGTGGTGCTATCTTCAAAAAGTGAAAACCAAAATATTTTTACTAGTATTATTTTTTGCTGTTACGCGTTTCTACGTATTTAATAATCCACCCAAAAATTATTCTGATGTAACCGCGGACTACGAGCGATATGCTAATATGTGGAGATATGGTTTAACTCCCTACAGAGAGCACCTTTACGAATATCCGCCAGCAACAATTCCACTCCTGTCAATTCCTCTTTCTCTTGATCAAGCTGGTGTGGGCAAGTATTACTCAAACTATCGCGCGCAGATTCTCTTTGTAGACTTTGTTTTGTTTTTTGTCCTGCTCTACTATTTATCAAAATCAAGACATACTTTTTGGTTCCAACAGCTTTTCCTTTACATATTTTTGACAGCCGTTGCTAAAGATTTTCTCTATGAAGGCCTTGATTTAATTTTTACGGGAACATTTATTGTCTCAATCTTAATAGCTTCAGGAGGAAAAAAGCTTTCATTCACACGAGCGGTGACAAGTTGGATTTTTTTCTGGCTCTCTGTGGCTTTGAAATTTCTTACTGCTCCACTACTTGTTCCATTGGGATTGGCAATGCTGGTGCGTAAAAAGAAATTAAATTTTAAGTCTGTCGCATTTGTAGCTGCAACTCTGTCAATTGGTTTTCTTTTAGTATGGATAGTCCCGTTGGTGAAATATCGGTCCTCGCTTTCAGTCAGCGTAGTTCATAATTTGCAAAGACCAATGAAGTATGCCTCATTTCCCTCACACTTAATTAGATGGGCTGATACTTTCACCAATTCTGAGTCTCAAGTGATGGAAGCGCCAGATTTTCAGTTTGTTGGCCCCATGTCGGAAAAAATTACCAAAATTGATAAAGTTGTATTTCCATTGAGCTTACTATTCTTTATTGCGTGGACTTCTTTAAGAATAGTCAAAATCGAAAAATATAATATTTCTATAAATAAACACTCTGCAAGTCAAATAACGAGTTATTTGCTTAGCTCCTACGGACTTTATATTTTTGTTTTATTTCTTACAGCCAAAACTTTTTCACAGCCATTTCACGTTTGGTATCTGCCATTACTAGCTCTGCTTCCACTCAAAAAGTTAGGATCTTTGATGATAATTTTTTCGCTAGCGCTACTAATGGTATTGCTAGATACCACTCCCTTGTTAGGAATTAGAAGCGATTATCTCTTCTTCAACACCATTCCAATTAGCTTGGTGCGAGATTCATTAAGATTTCTGCCAATGTTTTATTTTGCTTGGTTTTTTGGAAATGAAGTTCTAAACAATAAAAACAGACATTAACGTTTTATGAAATATTTCTCTAAGATATCACCTGCCAAAATTTTATTAATCTCAGCAATAATTATTGGTTTTATTCTAAGAGTATTCATGCTTGATAAAATTCCTCAAGGATTCAACTGGGATGAGGCTTCAGTTTCTTACAATGCGTACTCTTTATCAGAGACAGGTAAAGACGAGTTTGGCAAATCGTGGCCTCTCATCATTGAGTCTTTTGGTGACTACAAAACAGGAATTTACAGCATTTTGCTGGCGCCAATAATTAAAATTTTTGGGTTTTCTATATTTATTGCGAGGATTCCTAATGTGTTCGTAGGTCTTGCGGTTATTTTAGCAAGTTATTATTTAGCTCTCGCTTTTTTCAAAAATAAATTACCCGCAAGCTTGGTTGCCCTTTTAATATCAATTTCTCCTTGGGCTGTTCATACGTCGCGATTTGTTCTCGAATGGCACCCAGGAATACCCTTGGCCATCATAGGAGGTTATTTCTTACTGACGAGTAAAAAAAATTCAATTAATATTGTGTGGGCAGCAATTCTCCTCTCCCTTAGCATGTACTTTTATCACAGCTTGCGTCTGTTTGCTCCACTCTTAGGGCTAAGTTATATATTAATAAACAGCAGCTGGGCAATCAAACAACGCAAAATGATTTTTTTCGCCACTCTTGCTGCACTTATTACTCTTATTCCTCTTTTAATTACTGCAAAATCGACTAACTTACTTTCACGACCCTCAGCTGTCTCAATTTTTTCAGATAGTAATACTGAAGAAGCAAATGAGGGAATCTACCGAGAAACCATTACAAAAACACCATGGTTCAGAATTTATAACAACTCAACCGTTGTTATTTCGAAAAAATTTATTTCTCGCTATCTCTCCCACTTTTCTCCTCAATTTTTGTTCTTAGGCGAAGACGCATCGCCAAGGCTGGGAATTGACGGAGTTGGTAAACTTTACCTTACCTCACTGCCTTTCATGCTGATTGGAGTGGTAACGCTGTTACAAAGAAGAAATAATAAAGACTTATTCCTGCTGTCTTGGTTGCTCCTTGCTCCTCTTGCTTCTAGCTTAACAAAAGATTCGCCGCACGCACTTAGAAGTCTTATATTTTTACCAACTTTTCAAGTGCTAACTGCAAGTGGAATATTAGTATTTTATCGATGGCTAAAAAACAAGAAAATCAAAAAAATTAAATTAATCACTGCTACTATTGCAGCATCGTACTTATTTGGGTTGGGATTCTTTCTGAACCGCTATTTTCTTTTTTATCCAGAAGACACCGCCCCCTACTGGCAAGATGGTTATAAAGAAATGGTTGAAGCTGTAAATATTCATGAATCAAGCTTTGACAGAGTGTTTGTATCAAAAAGCTATGGACAACCACATATATTTTTCGCTCTTTTTACTCCAATTTCCCCTGACGTATATCAATCAGAGGTTATTAACCAAGTTGAATCATTCAACAGTCGTATTTCACAGTTAGGGAAGATATCATTTTTACCAATTGAAAAAAGTCTATTGTGTGAAGAAAACTCATTGGTAGTTTCGGCAGGTGAGATTGACAGTAGTAATTTACCTAAAATAAAAACTGTTTATCTAGCAACTAGATACCAAGAAAAGAAAGTGATGTTCGAACTTTTTGATACAAATGATCCATTCCTGCGTAATAAAGTATGCAATTAAATAATTATATTTTGGCCAGAAAAGAATACTGGCGCATACTCTACTTAAGTCTCTTTTTATTCTTGGTAATTGCCCAGATAGGAATGGCCCTAAACTCCGTGTCTCAGATTCGCCATGAGGAGCTTGCTGAGTCAGTTCGAAACGTTTGGTGGCTGCAAAATCACCAAATTTATGACGGGATTTCTAGCAATATCGGCTGGTATGGAACTCTTCTTCTTCAATACAATATTTTTGGTTTTTCTATATATGGCGCAAAAGTACTTAAGGCTTTGATTCAAATTATCAGTTTGGCATTCTTATTCAAAATTGCGCTGACTTTTATCAGTAAAAAAATCGCATGGATTCCACTAATGATTTATGGTCTTTCTCCAAGCGTATTGTTTTTTTCAACTCTTCAAACTAGTTTTGGCGTTGATGTTCCATACAGCATCATCGCTGTGTACTTATTGTTGGCAATCCCAAAAACAAATTCGAAAAAACAAATTTTGTCGGCAATTTTCTTCGGATTTTTTCTAATGCTTGCCTCAATGTCATATCCATCTTTTATACTTTATTTGCCAATATTTTTTATCTTATTTCTTGTCAAATTTTGGAGAGATAAGAAGCGGCTGTTATTGTTAATCGGATCTGGAATTATCGGGGCGATTTCTCCACTTGTTATTAGCTTTTTGTACTTGTCTAATCCAACTAAGCTTTTCTATGATCCAGCCGTAAACTCCGGTATCTTTCGTGGTGGAGGCGGATTTCCAGACAATACCACTGAAATGATCAGTAATATTAATGGAGGAGCAAGGATAGTTTTAAAAGATCTTTTCTTAATTCCGACTAGCTATTACTTCGAGGTGGCTCGAGTCGAATTTTCCCACATCTTAAGCCTAGTTTCAGTATTAACAATTGTCGTTACCTCTCTAGCGGCAATTATCATCGGAATCAAGAGAAAAAACAGGGAATGGTGGTATGGAGCAATGTTACTTTCGGCTTTACCATTTGGACTAGCTATTTCGACAATTAGTAGTTGGTTTCCTGGTTTGCGAAGATCGACAATCCTTATTTCAGTTTTCTATGCACTAGTATTTTGGCTTTGCTGGTACTTATTCAAAAAGCAGTCACAATCAAAAATAAATTACCTTGTTCTACTACCAATGATATTCTTACTATTTCATCATCTCAAAGTTTATCCAGATAACTTTAAGGCATTGTTAACTCCTAGCGAGCATGCTGAGTCAAATTGCTTCTCAGTCCTTGCAAGACCAGATTTATCGCTCCAGCAGCTGATAGGCAAAAGCAAGGAATCTGGACTCATCAGCACATCAAATCAATCAAATTCTAACGAATGCAGACTTGCGGAAATATACTCTGCAACTGCTGGATCTTGCTATTGGAACAATCTCGGATGTTCAACTCTGAAATGGCATGATCCCAGCATAAACAAAGAAATAATACTATCAATCCAACTTTGGGAAGATTATTACTTCAAGCATTGATCATTTGATTAGGGTTCTCAATAGGCTGCTAGTTGTAATTAGTGGCACTGGACAATGTCTATCCTTACATAAACTCGGATAATAGTTATCTATAACATATGCTGTGCTACCTACAAAAAATATCATTGCAAAAAAGAAGAAGTAATTAATTATTCTTTTCTTAATTTGACTTTGAAAAGAGTAAAGAATTGCAAAGAGTGCAAGCAAAGTTCCAAGTACCAATCTCATGTTTACTGCTTCTGGAAATGGATGCTCTGGATATTTTATGAGAGCAAAATTACTTATTGAAACAGCGGCAATAAGAAGACCAGTAAGGAGTAAGGTATTTTTTTTCTCTAATAACTTCTCCAAACCTCGTCCAGCTAAAATAGCCAAAAATGTAAAAAGCGGCAATTTATACCAGCCAAGCATGTCTTGCTCTGCGCTAGTTACCCAAATTAAAAATAGCGAGGATACCGCAGAAAGTGTAATAAATCCATATCTTTGAGTTTTCTCTTTTAGGCTATCCAAAGTCATACCAAACATGCCAATTATCGCTATAAGATAATAGCTTGCATCTAGAATTGGGATCGTATGAAAACCCGGGTGGGAGAGTAAGAAGGCGAAATTCCCCCATCCAAGTAGTCTGTGTGACTGTATGGAAAGAAGTTCTGTAAACTGATTCCAGTTTATTGAAAACCCATATGCTGAATAAACAATCACAAAAAGTAGTATTGAAATAAAAGCAAAAATTGTTGCTCTAGAATATTTCCTTTCTTGAAATAAACCAAGAAATACGACTGGAATCACCAGTAGTCCAGTAATCTTAATCAGACCTGCCAACACGGCCAAAATAATTGGAATAGCGATATTTTTTTTATATTGAATACTTAGTATTGCTATAAGCAGAAGTGGGACAACCCAATTCTCCCCAACCAGCATCCGTTGAGCAAAAATGATGGAAGGACTTAGAGCAAGCAGCGATATGGATAATATACCGGCCTTGTGTCCAAACTCCTTCTTAGCTACGCAATAAGTTAGAAATAGAGTAAAAATCGACAAAATAACTGTGGGAAATCTCACTACCATGCTTGGAGGAATACTTGGAAATGAGTAACCAAATAATTTCACCCAAGCGCCGCTGATGATAGCCAAGAGTGGAGGGTGATCGAGCCAGGGTTTAACAAACTCAAAGTCTCCATTGGCATAAAATTTTTCGTCACCCAATGATATTTTTCCAAGGCTATATTGTTCTGGGTAACTAAAACTAGACCATGAAGAAGGAACTCCTGTTTCTAATAGACTTTGTCCTGCAAAAACATATGCGAGTTCATCGCCATCAGATTGAAATGGAATATACTCGAACTGCCAAAGTCTGAAAGAGGCTGCAATAATCAGTACCAAAAAAATCTGCACACTATTTGAACTTAACAAAGAGGAAAAGTTATTTTTTGTTATCATTTTTTTCACTCAATCATTCTACTTGAAAAGTTGTTCTATGTCGCCGATCTTATTTTTATTCATCTCTATTTATTTCAACAACTGACACTGTTTCATTTTGAAATACTATGGGAAGCCAGAGCGACTGATAGTATTGATCAGCAACTCGGCTTGGGACATATAAATGTGTGATTCCAAGATCTATCAAGTGTCTAGCTTCTCCAGCAGTTAATCCCCATGAAAATATGTTTTTAAGTACCACCTCTCTGTCCAAAACAGGCTGATTATGGCTGACCAGAGTACCTCCCCCTGAAAAAAAGGAGTTTCTTTGAGAAAAGAATGGCACATAAGGCGTGTCTTTCTCTAAGTCATTGACTGAGTAGGCCTGAACCACCGAACGCACGTTAGTATTATCAGCGATATATTTTAATGCCTCAATTTCATCTCTCGATATTGTCTGTACATCTTTCCCTGTGACAAAGCTTTCTACAAATGAGCGAAGAGTATCAACTGACCTTGGAATTGATATTCCTATAATCACTAACACGGGAATAAAAAGCAACTTCCACCTAAGCAGCTGCGCTAAATTAATTGCTGTGGTTAGTGACAAAATACTCAGCGCAACGACAAAAAAATTGAAAGTGTTATGACCTCCAGAGCTTTGAATAGTATTTAAACCCAGAAATGTAAATGCAAGAGTGGCGGGAAGCAGAAAGGACAGTAAAACAATCCCCATTTTTTTTAGTATTGCTTTTGATGGGATAAAGCCAATCAGGCGAATACCATAAACTGAAATCATAAACGTTGCCAAAGAAACAAGATTCCACATTGTTACATTTTTAAAACTCCTTGCCTCAACATATACTTGCATCCTCAACCACCAGTCATCCCAATTTAAATAGTCACGACCCAAATATAGCTTTGGCCAATCTAGAAGATAAAAATATAAGCCTCCAGAATCTTTGTTTGCAGGGAAAAAGATTATTGAAGAAACTAATGCCATAATGACGCACAGTAATATTACATATTTTGTATCATTTAAGAACTTGAGGAGAGATCGGTGTTTATTCTTTTTGAATATACTTGAAAGCGCCTGAGCGATAAACACAAAAGTCACTCCCATTGCAGCAAATATTCCGAAATAGACTTTAAATCCTACCAAAGAGCCAAGTAAGAATCCAAGAATGATGGTTGAATATGCGCTCTTCCTTTTACTCCACACCTTCATCAAATATAGAGAAAGTAGAAAATTATACTTCGCAAAAGCTTGGGGCATATTTATAAATTGGATGACTCCATTGTCTATGGTTCCGGGATGAAAACTGATACTTCCGTGTATGATCATATAGAGTAGATAAGCTAGGTCTCCAACAAAAAAATATAAAACCAGGGATATCAATCCTGCCTTCTTTGAATCAGAGATGACATAAACAACGTAGTAACTTGCAATTGCGAGTAGAGGCGAAAGAACAGCAGGAATAAATTGAAAATATAAATGAATAATCGGCAGATGCCAAATTCTGGCCAGTTCGGCGATGAATAAATCTGACCAATAATGATAATTTGTTATTAAAATTCCAGTCGCTCCTGGCTGATTGGGTGGAACGTTTTCTACCAGTGATTGAATAAACGCAAGGTGAAGTACTCCATCCCCAATATTTATTTGCAAAAACTTGACTCCAGCTGAATTCATAAAGCCAGATGTAACTATTGGAAAAAGCTGAGCTGCAACTCCTAGAATTAAAATTGGATAAAACAACAATGGAAGTTTGGGGTGGACTTTAAATAGATGAATAAATTCATTTTTGTGATAACTCAGGTTAGCTAAGTATGAAACTGAAAATATTAAAATATAAAGATATGTCATCCATCTCATTTGCAAATAACCGAATACATATCCCTGAACACTCCACATCGCAATTCCTATTGACGTAGCCAACAGAAATTTTCCAACTATTCCTGGTAGCTTAATTGACTTCACGATAACTAAGCCCGGAATCAAAACAGATATAATGAAAACTCCCGAAAATGCCAAAAAATATAACCAAAAATAGATGCTCGTAATTGAAAGTATCTGATGCATCCTAGTTCTTAACTGAGACTTCCCACTCATTATCAGCTACCAATGCGTAGATTCCAAAAACTCCAGATTGGCTCAGCCCCCTCGCAAACTCAATATTTTCAAACTCCAAAAACTCACCTTGATCTTTTTTGGCAGTGACGTTGGCCGCTTGAATCATCCTGGGATCAGTCTTGGTATAAAACCAGTAGTACATCGCCGGACGACCCATTTCTCGAGATACAAATACTGGCAATTCTGGATGAGCTTGCTTTACTGTATTCAGATCTGAAATCATTTCCTTGTACCCCACTTGCCACTCAGACGCGTACTCCACTGGATAAATCTTGGTGTAGTGACGCCAAAAAGAGGCCAGTTCAACCGAGTAGACTCCAATTAAAGCTAAAACAAACAAAGGTAGAAATCGCTTGCGTGACGGTCCAAGCCACACCTTATATTGCGCGTACAGGTATTCAATGCCGCTGGCGATAAGTAGCACAAACACTGGGAACCCAGCCAACATTCTCAACGCGTGAGGCGAGGCGTAAGTTATTGAACCGGGAATAATACTCACCAGTAACAAAAACACTACTAGTGACTTCTCAGCTGACCTCTTCTTGTACCAAGAGACAATTCCGAAAATCAAAAATATAAATTCGATATGATAAAGATGTCCAAAAAATTGTGGAGAGTGCCGTGGTTGCTTGTCTCCAGAAATAAAGAGAAAATCCAAATTAAAATGCGAGCTATAGTTTTTCAGAATTTCCCTGCCGAACAAAACATAGCGGTGATAAAGCACTCTGGATAATAACGAATTACCACTATTTTCTCGAAGCATATTACTTTCTTCAATCACAGAAATATCAGTGAAAATGCTAGTTTCTTTTCCTCTCTGAAGCAAAGCGGGAGAATTAAGATTTTGCAGGAATGGCGTGATGATCAGTAGGACTACGGCGGTCAAGCCAACTATCTTGATAAAATTTTCTGTGAAGAATTTTTTAGAAGAAATTTTATTTTTGCGAAGAATTGCGAATACATAAACGATCAGGCCCACTGCTAGCAAAGGAACCGTGATGCGGGCGGCATGATAGGTGTATAAAGACAGACCCAATAAAATAATGCTGGCTAAGCCCCAGCCAAACTTAAGTTTTTTTCCAACGCTCTGAATGCCGCAATATAGACCCCAAAGTATTAAAGCGGCAGAAACATGCGACTCCCAGCCTGATCTAGAAAAATGAATTGCCCAAGGAGCTATCGTGGCTACCGCCATGGAAACAAGTGGCTTTTGACCAAGACGCTTTGATAAAAAATAGCTACCAATGACAATACTAATTCCAGCGATCATTGATGGCAGTCGAACAGCCAATGCTCCCAAATCAAACATGGTAATAAATGGGATTATCAAATAAGCATACAAGGCGGGCTTCCAGTCACCAAATGATTCCAGGGCAATTATTGGTAAGACATTACCGTGATGATCAGCCCCCGTCTTTAGTATTGAATAAGCATCATAGCCAAGGGCCACCTCTTCCCAATATAGACCTGGTGGATTTTCAGTTATTTTGTAGGCGCGGAAAAATACTGCTGTGGAAAGTAGCAAAACAAAAAAAATGATTGTCCATCTTTTAGACACCTAATCCCCCCTAGTTAAGTAAATTTTAAATCGAATTGTGCCATCGCTACCATACACGAGATGGTCTGCCTCATTTACAGGCAAATCTTGACTCAAAGAAGCGACAACTAGGGTATTTTTTCTGGTCAAGTCACCAATGTTGATTTTGTCAGTGAATTCGTAAGTATTTAGCGAACCACCTCTGTACCAAATAGGATTCGTCTTTCTGACAAACAAAGCATAAATGTATGGTTGGCCGTACTCGCTACTGAATAAAATTTTGTCGACTTTTGGCTTGCCATCGGCACCCAATTCATACTGGTGAGCAATCGAAAATGCCTCAAGGTATCCGTCCTGAAAGTCACTAGCCGATTGGTTGGCAAAGACAGTTGTGTAGTTTTTCCAGAAGGCAGCGAAGAAAAATAAGTGCAGAAGAAACAATGTCCCCAAAACAGCTTCAGCCAAAAAGTATTTTTTCCATCGAGAAGTTCGGGCCAATTCTAAGACAGCTTTCAGTCCAACTGTGGCAAGAAGAATAATTCCCAAAACAGCAAACAAGCCTCTGTTGCTATGTGGAGCCAGTGTCGACATGAATGCCGGGGCGCTACCGATCAACACAAAAAGAGAAGCAAAAATAATTGCTTTTTTATTCTTTAACTTATTAAACCAACTCAATGGAATTGCCAAAACAGCAAGGAAATATGTCGTCGGCAAAACAAATCCCCAAGAACCCCCACCGTCACGAAGAGAGCTGATGTTTTTACCAAGTACAAGAAAAGCTGGGCTGAGTTGGGCACCGAAGTTCTTGATCATGGCTCCAATCAACTCTGGCAAAGAATATCCTTGACCAAACAGAAGCACTCCGGCTCTAGTTGCTCCCTGACCATACAGTGAATCTCTAATTAGCGGGACTGCTAAGAGTAAGGAAAAAATAGCTAGCGGAAATAACTTCAAGAAAAATTGCTTTGTTGGCTTAGCGGCAAAAAAGAATACCACTAAAGTCATAATTGGTACGACAATCTTGGCACTGTGATAGGTATAAAGCGAAGCTATGAGCAGCACAGCTGACAAGAAGCTTTGTAAAAACAGAAAACGTAATTTTTTAGAATGAAGCGAACGAGCAAGTAGCCACCATCCCCAAACTGCCAGCGCGAGACTAAGTCCTGATTCAAAACCAATTCTTGAATAATGAATGTGCCAAGGATTTAAAGCCAGAACTAAGCCCGAGATCAAAATTAAATGGTCATCCTTTTTACCAAATAATTTTAATTCCTTCAGAAGCAGTATCCAACTAGCGACAGCAAAAATCGACGCAGCTGCAAAAGGAAATCTTACCCCGAATGGATTCATGCCAAAAATAAAAGTCGAAAAACCATTTAGATAAATTGCCAAAGGCGCCTTGTAATCTCCAAACGATCGGAAAGAAACAGGCAAACGTTCGAGCCACTCGTCTCTTCTGGTGGTAAGAATGGCGTGACCGTTATAGCCAATGGCAGCCTCGTCCCAGGTGATGCCATGAGGAATGCTACCCAGCTGATAAAAACGAATCACAACCCCTAACAAAAGTATTGAGACAAAATATAGCCAGAATGATTTCAGTTTTGTATTCATGAGTCTTTAATTCTCTTTAAATACCAATAAGGCCACCAAATAAGAAAGGTAATCTTTTGCGCAAAGTTAGTATTTTTCCAAGTAAAGTATTGGCCGTTTTTCCAACTAATTTCGTCTAACTCTTTTTTAGAAAAAATTGAGGCATTAGTAGTCTCATGTTTATGAATCACTACTGCCTTTTCATCGAAAAGCACTTTCCAACCTTTCTTCCTAGCTCTAAAGGATAAGTCTACATCTTCCCAATATGCAGGAGAAAAGTTTGTGTCGAAGCCTCCCAATTCTTGCCACTTTTCTTTACTAAAGAGAGCGCTGCCACCACTAGCCCAAGCTGTTTCGCCAGAAACAAAATAATCAGATTTGCTGTGCTGAAAAAGACCACGCGCGAACCAAAGTTTATTTTTTCCGCTCTTCTCACCCTCGAGATGATCCTCATATTCTAGACAGCCTACGGCAAAAACATCATTCTTACTTGTGTGGGCTCTGAGCACGCTCAGGCAATTAGCTTGCAGTTCAACGTCGTTGTTACACAGAAAAATAAAGTCATTTTTTGCTAACTCCGCTCCTTTGTTTGCAGCTCTGGCAAAACGAACATTTTTCTCGATTCTAACAAACTTAATCTGAAGATGATTGATTTCTTCAACAAATGCATTCGTGGAATCACTACCTCCATCATCAACAATTATTACCTCATCTTCTGGAGATAATTGACTAAGAATACTAGGTAAATTTTCTTCAAGCAGCTTGCGGCCATTAAAGGTCGGAATGATTACAGAAATGCCCGCTTTATTCATTAGTCACTCCAAACAGCATATTAAGTTTTCTGACGAAGTGTTTTTCTCCGAACGCATGAGCTCGCTCTCTTACTAACACGTTCAACTCGTCTCGTTTTGCTTCATGTTTAATCAACTCAACGGTTTTTTTCACGCATTCTTCAGAAGTTCCCCACAAAAGTTCACTCAACGAATTTCCAAGAACTTCTGGCTGTCCTCCAGCTGCATAAACAATTGGAATAGCTCCGGCAGCCATTGCTTCGACCGTGGTTATACCAAAGTGCTCCGCTTTTTCTGGACTCTCTTCAACGTCTGCCCCGAATCCAGTAGCATGCCAATAAATAGATGCTCTCTCGTACAGAGAAATCAATTCGTCTCTGTCACACTCTGAAATAAATTTCACAGGCAATTTGGCAGCCTTTTTTTTCACCTCAGAAAAATATTCTTTGTCTTCAACTGATCCAACCAAAATTAATTGCCAATCTTTTGCCAGATCAGGAAATTTTTCAGAAAACTCTCGGAAGATATCGACTAACACATCCTGTCTTTTACTATGCAGTTGTCGAAAAAATCGACCAACATTCAGAATGATTTTTTCCTTCTTTTTAGGATTAAAATCTTCAACTGCGACCATGGGATTAAAAACTGTAATTTTATCCACTCCCCAAGATTTAGCGATGACTTTTTTAGTAAATTCTGAATTGGTATTTATCTTCCACTGACTTAATTTTAATCTTGATACGAGTGAGTTTTGGGAATTTTGAAAAGGAATTTGAATATGTAACAAATTATCTTTAGCTAAAGAGAAAAAAAGTGAACCATCACTTACCGAGAACAAATAATCATATTCTTTGGTCCAAAGTAATTTTTCTAGAGCACTTGCTAATGTTCCCAAAGGCGTTGAAACAAATTCAACATCCTCTAGTGATTTTCCATAGAAAGACTCGTAAGAAGTTTTTATTGCTTCTGTTGTTTGCTGATGCAACTTTGAATTAGAAAAAGCTAAGACGACTTTCCAATCTTTTGGCAAATGAGTTGCAATGTCTAGTAAATGCTTTTCTCCACCACCAAAAATGTTTGGCAAGTATGGTGAGAAAAGACAAACTTTCACGACTCTTTTTTCCATAACTCGGCTAGTTCTTGCTCAATTTTTTCATATGATTCCGGAATGCTAGTCTTTTGTTGGAGTTCCCATACTTGCATGTAGACAAGCATTTTATTAATTCCCTGCGTCAGAGCTTCGATCAGCCCAGCTTCGCCGTCTCGATAACCTTTCCAAAAAACTCCCCTGCGAAGAAACTCCATCACTCCTTTTCTCAGAATTGTTAAAAAGGAAATTTTTCCGAGCTGAGAAGCAACTAATAAACGTGCCTCAGCTCTAGTCCAGTCTACTGATTTTAGTAATCCATCTCGGACCGATCGATGAGTCAAGTGTATGAGGGGGACCTGAAGCTGCCCTGTTTCTCCATCGTAGACTGGGCTCTCGTGAACATCTCCCGTCCATTCTTTCAAAGATGATCTCTTAAAAACTCTAGTAACGAGATCTGGAGACCAGCCCCCGTGCTTAAATGATTGACCGAAGAAAATATTTTCTCTCTTCAGAGTTAGGGCACTGAAACTTGCAGTTTCTAAATGCACCGCAATTTCTCTCGCAAGTTTCGGCGAGACTCTTTCGTCTGCATCAACATAAATAAGCCACTCGGTTTTGCAATGCTTTAAAGCTTCATTTCTCAGCCTAGCAAATGATTTATGTTTAAAATGTATCACTCTTACTCCGAACTGCTCGGCCAGCTCGGCCGTATTATCACTAGAACCGTCGTTTAAAAGAATAACCTCGTCACACCAACGAAGCGTGGCAATGCAACGCAGAATCATCTTCGCTTCATTCTTAGCAATAATCACTGCAGAGATGGTTGGTTTGCTCATACAATAAGTTGCTTTCCAGACTGCAAGGTTATTACGTGCCAAAGCGCTCTTCTTTCCAGCGAAGTTCCATTTATTGCCTTATCAATGAAAAGTCTTAAAGCATTAATTCTTGTTTTTAGCGACCCATACTGAAAAAAGAAATACAATCTATTTCTGAGCTGATAATAAATGTGAAAGTTTGAACCACTGCCGCCACTCGACCCGGCATTGTCGTGCCAAATGACAGCCTTATCGCAATATCTTATGGAGTAGCCAAACAGTCGCGCTCTAATACTCAAATCTACATCTTCTAAATATAAGAAGTACTTCTTATCCAAGTAGCCAACCTTCTCTAAGATCTCTCTTCTGATCAGAACGCAACAACCCGTTGCGAAGTCACTTTCGGTCTGATTTGCAAACTGACCACGATCGATTTCGTCTACGCCACGATGAAAAGCCGCTAGGTGTTCCCAGTCGATACTGCCTCCTGCATACCACAGAACATTTCCCAGCTCATTTCTCTTATAGCTCTCTGAGTGGAACTCCATGTTTTTCGTAAAATAAATTTTTGGAGAGACTAAGCCAACGCTAGGATCATCTTCAGCTGCTTGGAAGAGAGTTTCTAAAAAATTTGGGTCAACCAAGGTGTCATTATTTAGAAGGACAACGTAATCAGAATTAAACTTCTCAATCGCTGTGTGTAAACCTAAGTTATTCCCACCTGTGAAACCCAAGTTGGCATCACTGCGGACAACCTGGAACTTTTTTCGATTAAACTCCCTTGGCAAGGAATAAATTTCCTGTGATCCGTTATCCACGATCAGAACTGTGTACGAAAAAGAAGGATGAGAAATACTCTCTAGAGATCTAAGACAAAGATTGGTTCTTTTATGATTGTTGTAATTAACAATCAAAATCGAAATATGCTTCATTATTTATACCCTCAGCTTTCGTCTAATTCTCCAAAAAAGCTTGCTCAGAAAACCACTTCTTTTTTCATGCCAATCAGCAATCCAGTAAGAAAGCTCAGAGTTAAATTTTTCCATTTCTTTTATGGAGCTTGATTTATCTTCAGGTCGACCAGCATTTTCCCAGCGCTTGGCTGAAACAACAAGCTCGTAGTTCGCTTGTAAGAGTGAAAGCAGAACTGATCTATATCCACCATCGATTCCGCCCTGCATAAAAATTCTTCGCAAAAACTCTGATCTATATGAAGAAATTAAACCCGCTTTAGTTGTCGGACTCTCTGCTTTGCTAAGCTTGGCCGTGATGCTCGTGTATCTGTTTAGCCTGTCAACAAAGTCACTCACAGTGGCGTAATTATGATGGATTATTGCTAACGATTCATCTATTGGCAATTTTTCAGTTTTTCCAGTTATCAATGGCCTGCTGTGAATCTCATCCTTCCAAGTCACAGCTCCGGAACGAAACAATCTTGGTTGATAATCTGGCCACCAACCCGAATCGCTAACCCATTCACCAAAAATCATATTTTTTCGAGGCAAAAAGTAGCAGGCAACATCACTTTCCGTGGCAATTAGAGTTTGAATTTTTTCACCAAGGGAAACACTTATTTCCTCATCGGCGTCCAGCAAAAGTATCCAATCTCCAGTCGCTTTGGCGATTGCATCATTTCGGGCTGGCTCAACATAGCCTACGTCTTTCACAGAAATAACATTATCAGTGAACTTTAAAGCAATCTCACGCGTGGTATCGCTACTCTCCATATCAACAACGATTAGCTCGTCAGCAAAAGCGACAGAGCGCAAAGCCTGTTCGAGCGTCTGCTCTGCATTTTTTGTCTGAACTACAACGCTTAGTCTCATATTACCTTCATTTTAGCTTGTATGACCTTATTTTTCACGACGAACGGATAAGAGCGACAAGACTTCTCTCTTCAAAATATCAAAACCAAATAACAACATAGTGACGATATAGCCAGCGCCAACTGTCGCCATGCCGAGAATTAACCACCAAACATTTTGTTGCCAATATTTCATCCCAAGCACCCCAATGACAGCCATCATTAAAGCGGCCAAAGCTTGTCTCCAAGTGTGCTCCCAAACTCGGACGGGCAAAATTTCACGCACATACTTGACCGAAAATATCGAGGTGAAGCTGATGAGCAGCGCCGCCAAAGCCACCCCATTAAAGCCGTAAAAGTAAATTAACACTGGCGTCAGAACCCAGGTTAGCGCTGTCCACATCACCATTAGTTTTAACGTTTTGTTTATCTCGCCAATGGCATTAAGAGTGTTGGTCAAAGGTGTAGAAATTGCGCTCCAACCAATGCTCAGTGAAAAAAGAATAAAGCTGAGGGTAGCCGGTTGCCACTTGGCGTAAGTAGGAATCAGGGCGAGAAGTGGCTTGATAAACAGAGACATACCAAGCAAGATTGGGAAAATTACCAAGGAAATGAAGAAAAGCGACTTCTCAATTGCCCGCTGAAGTTTCTCAGGGTGACCCTGAAGCCTTGAGAATGTTGGGAAAGTTATCGCCAACACGCTGTTGACTGTCAAATTATATGGATATATAGACCAAGTCTTTGCCCACTGGACATATCCGAATTCTCTCAGCGGCAAAACAATTCCGAGAACCAAAAAGAAGAGTTGATCTTTTATTCTAGCTAAAAAGTCATTTATCTGGAATTTAACTCCGAAATTTAGTAAGCTCTTTAAGCTTTGCTTATCCAAAGCCAAACCAATTTTCCATGGCTTAAGAATAGAAAGCACAATCACGCCAGAGACAGATCTTACTAACACTGCGGGGACGTAAGCGGCAGCCCCCCAACCCTTAATTGCCAGGGTGATGAGAATAAGATGGAAAGTAATTTGTTCCACGATCTGAGGAACTATTAGTTTTGAAAAGTCTAGATGTCTTTCTAGTTGGATTGAAGGAATTGTCTTCAGTGTTGCCAGAGGAAAAGAAATTGCTAAAGCAAGCAAAATCCAGTTCCCCACTGGACCAGTTTTTTGGCTGAGCAAACCTAAGGCAATCACAACTAAGCATGCAAGAAAAATTACCAAAGAGAGCAGAAACTGAACTGTAAAGGTGGTTCGATAATCCTTAATACTTGGCTCATCTTTTTTTTGAATCAGGGCGGCAGCCAACCCTATATCAGAGAAGAAAACCAAGATGCCAATCACCTGAGTGACTAGCCCGTAGATACCAAAATCTTCTGGCTCGAAGAAAATACTGAGAACAATTATCGAAACTATGCCAATCGCCTGCAATAAAAGTGAACGAGAGAAATAAGATACTGCTCCAACCACAGAGCGGCGCTTGATGTCTAGAAGCTGAGCTGGAGTGTTACTGCGCACGCTTATCCTTTTTTTCACTATTAAGTAGTAAAG
>Ga0210057_1001206_pt1 | contig 39927 bp, 57 predicted proteins | sample CryGeyCG2114_010_2_FD_183968 | JGI IMG/M metagenome (GOLD analysis project Ga0210057, IMG submission 183968) | Groundwater microbial communities from aquifer - Crystal Geyser CG10_big_fil_rev_8/21/14_0.10 (SPAdes) (version 2) | ecosystem: Environmental > Aquatic > Deep subsurface > Groundwater ... | reverse complement strand
CAGGATCTGTTTTTTATATATAAATCTCAGATTCCAAATTAAATTTGGAATGACATCTTATCAAAAAATAAACGGCAAATGAATGCCTGCCCGCCATATTTTGCATAAACAATATGGGTGGGAGCCGTTTATTTTTATTAAGAAAAAGCCCCAAAAGGGGCCTTTTTATGGTGCGCTCGCCACTATTATTTTAGCGATGAGCTGGATCCGTTTTCTATTGGGAAACGGACGATTTGGCAAACTGTCGCGACTGGCTAGAGCTAGGGCTATATACCACTCGCGGAGTTCGTGGGGTGCGTTTTTAACTTTCTCCTCCACTCTGTACACGTCTTCCCAAAGGTCGAGCCCTTGGAGAGTCATGGAGATTCCCCGCACGATGCCGTGTTGCAACGTCAAATTAATGGCATTGTGAAGTCGGACTGCTTCCTTTTCTGGAATATGCCCTTCCAAATTAAGCCACAGGGCCCTGTCACGGAGCTCAAAAAATTTGAATCGCCACTCGGCGATTTTTTGCTGGCGCTTTGCCAAAATAGTGACGGTGACCACTATCACTATTATCACAAAACCGATTGATGGCATTTTGTTGCCTCCCTTGCCCTTTTTTAATGAGCGAATTGTTTGTTTTTATTCTACACCAAATACCCCCAAAGGGGCCCCCTTGGGGCTGATTCCGATTCGTGAGCCATTTATTTTTTATCAAAATCGTCATTCTGGCAAGCGGAGCGCGTCCAGAATCTCACATTTTTAACACCTCAAAAAATGAAGTGTTAAAAAATAGCGCCTGATTCATGATTCCTGATTCATAATTCATGGTTTAATGTATGTAATGCTAAAAAACATTGTCGTTATCGGCGGGGGAACGGGGAGCTATACGGTGTTGCGCGGTTTGCGTGACAAAGTTGAGAACTTAAGCGCCGTTGTCTCCATGTTTGATGATGGTGGCAGTACCGGCTTGCTTCGTGATGAATTCGGCATTTTGCCGCCGGGTGATGTGCGTCGTTGCTTGCTGGCTTTGGCGGACGAGAATGGCGACAACACCTTGCGCGAACTTTTTACTTATCGTTTTGAAAAAGACAGCAGTCTCAAAGGCCATTCCTTTGGCAACCTGCTGTTGACCGCCCTGCAACAGATCACCGGTAGCGAAGCGGAGGCGATTCGCCGAGCGGAGAAGATTCTAAATATCAAGGGGCGGGTCCTGCCGGTTTCCTTTGACAACGCGCGGCTCTGCGCCGAGATGGAGGACGGCCGCAGGGTGCTTGGCGAGAGCGCCATCGACATCCCGTTTCGCAATCCGAATTTGAAAATTAACAACATTTGGTTGGAGCCGAAGGCGGTGGCCAATGCGGAGGCCGTTCGGGCCATTGAAGAAGCGGAGCTTATCGTCATCGGTCCCGGCGATCTATTCACCTCTCTCATCCCAAACTTTTTGGTGAAGGGTATCAAGGAAGCTCTGGCACGTTCAAGGGCGAAGAAAGTCTATATCTGCAACCTGATGACCAAGCCGGGGGAGACCAGCGCCCTAAGCGCCGCCGACCACTTGGAGCGCATTATCTGGTATGGCGTAAAGCCGGACTTGATAATCTGCAGTCAGGCGGAGGTTGATTTGAACATTTTGGAAAAATATCTGGCCGACGGCCAGCATCCGGTCGTCATCGATCCGGAGAGAATTGCGGCGTTGGGAGTGGAGTTGGTTGTGGAGAATCTCATCACCGCCCCGGAACTCATCCGCCATGATAGCGAAAAATTGGCGAGATTGCTACTTTTTGTCATCCCAGACCCCGATCTGGGATCCAGGGATTATATGAAGACTGGAATCCAGCTCCAATAATTTCCGTCATTGCCAGCCCAGCCCCTCGTCATTCTGGGGAGTCCGTCAGTCGACGGACGACTCCAGAATCCCACTCTTTGTCATTGCCAGTCCCGCCCGCTGTGCCGTGCCCCGTACCCCACGTGGTACGGGGTCATCCCAGCCCCCCCCTCCGTCATTCTGGCCCAGTCCAGAATCTCACTCCCATGCGGGGTCATTGCCAGCCCAGCCCGTCCGTCATTCTGGACGCACTTCGCATTTGAGCCGATACACTTCGTGAGCGGCTTCCCGATCCTTTAGTATCGGGACCAGAATGACGGAGGGGTGGGAAAAGGTGTTGACATCTTCCTTGGGAGCTGGCAAAATGAGACGAGTGTGCTAGAATAGAGTTTGTCTATTAAAGATAGATTGCTAGCCGATTTGAGGGAAAAGCACCGATTTTTTATTTCACAGCTAATTTTATAAAAATTTAATAGAAAGAGGATTAGATATGGCTGATACATTCGATAGAAGTAAGCCTCATGTCAACGTTGGTACCATTGGTCACGTCGACCATGGTAAGACCACTCTGACAGCGGCGATCACAGCAGTCTTGGCAACCAAGGGTGGTGCCGAAGCTAGAGCTTTTGATCAAATTGATAACGCTCCAGAAGAGAGAGAGCGTGGTATTACCATTGCTACGGCACACGTTGAGTACGAGACAGAGAAACGTCACTATGCTCACGTGGACTGCCCAGGGCACGCCGATTACATCAAGAACATGATTACCGGCGCAGCCCAGATGGATGCAGCCATTTTGGTGGTTTCAGCCGCTGATGGCCCGATGCCTCAGACTCGTGAACACATTCTTTTGGCTTACCAAGTTGGAGTGCCGAGAATCATCGTCTTCCTGAACAAGGTTGATATGGTTTCCGACCCAGAGTTGATTGACTTGGTCGAAGAAGAGCTCAAAGAGCTTCTCACCAAATACAATTTCCCTGGTGATGAAACACCAATCATCCGTGGTTCTGCTCTCAAAGCTCTTGAGAACCCAACAGATGAAGCAGCTGCTAAGCCGATTATGGAGCTTTTGGAGGCTATGGACAGCTATATCCCAGACCCAATCCGTGATTTGGATAAGCCATTTCTGATGCCGGTGGAAGACGTCTTTTCTATCAAGGGTCGCGGCACGGTAGCCACTGGCCGTATCGAGCAGGGTGTTGTTAAAATCAACGAAGAAGTTGAGATTGTCGGTATGAAAGATACCCGCAAAGTGGTCGTGACTGGTGTCGAGATGTTCAAAAAACTTCTTGACCAAGGCCAAGCCGGCGATAACGTGGGTGTCCTTTTGCGCGGTATCGAGCGTGAAGAGATCGAGCGTGGTCAAGTTTTGGCCAAACCAGGTAGCATCACTCCTCATACAGAATTTGAGGCTGAGATTTATGTCTTGAAGAAAGAAGAGGGTGGTCGCCATACGCCATTCACCAAGGGTTACAAGCCTCAGTTCTACATCCGGACCACTGACGTAACCGGTGAGATTGAATTGCCAGAAGGGACAGAGATGGTGATGCCGGGTGATAAAATGAATGGTAAAGTCAAGCTTATCGTGCCGATTGCTATGGACGAAGGTCTGCGCTTCGCCATTCGTGAGGGTGGTAAGACTGTCGGCGCCGGTGTCGTAACCAAAATTATTAAGTAGTTTCAATTTTTGCCCCTCACTCATTCTGAGTGAGGGGCAAAAAAATAGTTAATTTACCAATTTGGAGAATAAACAAGTTGACAATTCGAAGAGTAAAGGTCCGAGCATTCGGATTCGCTTAAAAGCTTACGATCATCGCTTGATTGATAGTTCAGCTCAAAAAATTATCGAGACAGCTGAAAGATCTGGAGCTAAAGTATCTGGGCCCATTCCCTTGCCAACGGAACGTAAAGATTATACTGTTCTGCGCTCGACCTTTATCGACAAAGACTCTCGTGAACAATTCGAGATGCGTATTCATAAACGCTTAATTGATATCGAGGGGGCTACACCAAAGACAATCGATGCTTTGACTAACTTAAATTTGCCGGCTGGGGTCAGCGTTGAGGTAAAGACATAAGACGTCGAACCACAATTTACGGCTTTCAGAGCGTGAAAGCCAAAGTCTTTTTTTGATTTAGACACAGAATAATAAAGATATGAAAGTTGTTTTAGGCAAAAAATCAGGTATGACCCAAGTCATCCGTGAGGATGGCTCAGTTTTGGCTACCACAATTTTGAAAGTGCTGCCGGCCTATGTTTGTGGCGTGCGTGAAGAAGATGGCAAGAGAATGGTCAAGCTTGGATTCGCGCCTTTCAAAAAAGCGAACAAGCCGGCGGCTGGCCAAGCCACCAAAGTCTTGCGTCAACACAAATTGGAGGCTAACGGTTTTCGTCATTTAAAAGAGTTTGATCTCGGTGGTGTCGAGCTGAAGGCAGGGGATACGTTTGGTGGCGAGATCTTTGAAAAAGGTGAAAAACTTCAGATCACAAGCAAAAGCAAGGGTCGTGGATTCGCCGGTGTCATCAAGAGGCACAATTTTCATCGTGGTCCAGAGACTCATGGGCACGATCATCATCGGGCGCCAGGTTCCATTGGGGCGATGGGCATTGCTCGAGTTTTGCCAGGCAAAAAAATGCCTGGTCGCTATGGGGGCACCAACGTGACAACGAGCGGTTTAGAGGTTTTGGAATATGATGCCGAACAAGGTCTTTTGCTGATTAAGGGTGCCATTTCGGGCCCGAATGGTTCGACCATCTTAGTCAAAAGTTTGAAAGATATGCCCGCTCAAAGTGTTTCGCACAATCAAACGGATGAGGAGTCTGAAGCCGCTCCAGTAGTAGAAGAGGTCCAAGCCGAAACTTCTGTCGAAGATCCCGAGCAAAGTCGAGGAACTGAGGAGATCAGGGAGGAAGCTCCGGTGGAAGAAGGAGATAAATCATGAATACAGAAAAAAGTAACAATCAGGTAACTCTTAAGAAAATTGCCATTAAAGATATCGCTGCCAAGACGAGTGTTTTGGCTTTGAAGCAGTATATTTTGAAATTTATGAATGCCAGTAGACATGCCATTGCCCACACTAAAACCCGCACCAATGTACGTGGTGGTGGTCGCAAGCCGTGGCGTCAGAAAGGTACTGGTCGAGCTCGGGTTAGCTCCATCCGCAGTCCTCTTTGGCGAGGCGGCGGCATCACTTTTGGTCCCTTAAAGGAGCGGAATTTTTCTCAAAAAATCAACAAGAAAATTGCTGTCAGTGCGCTGTTAACTGCTTTGGTGGGCAAAGCAGAGTCAGACAATTTGCACCAGATGCCAATGTTGAATTTGGAAAAAATCAGTACCAAGGCTCTCAAAGCCGAATTGGAAAAGCTGAATCTAACGGGTCGCATCATGCTGGTAGTTAGCAAGCTCGACGTGATCTTGATGCGTTCCGCAGCCAATTTAGCTGGTGTACAGGTCAAGGCAGCCAGCAAATTGAACGCTCTCGACATTGTGCAAGCAGATGAGATTATTTTTCTTGGTGATGGTTTCGACAAATTGATGAATCGTCGTGGAGCTGTCAAAGAAATGGTGTCCGAAGAAAAGACAGAGGAGGGCCAGTCATGAGACACATTATTTTGCAACCAATCGTTTCCGAGAAAACTGTTGAACTGGGCAAGCTCAATAAATATGTTTTCAAGGTCAACCCAGATGCCAATAAGCGGAGCATTGCTGCTGCCATCAAGGAGTCATTTGCTGTGGAGCCGATTAAGATAAACTTGATTACAGTCAAGGGCAAAGTGAAACGCTTTCGTAAATACTTGGGCAAGCGTCAAGATTACGCTAAGGCAGTTGTGACTTTGGCCAAAGGTAAAGAAATAAAATTATTTAACGAAGCAGGTAAATAAAGATCATGCGTAACGCTGTTAAAGAATACAAACCAACTACACCAGGCCGTCGTGGGATGAGTACCCTCAAGAGGAACGTGACGGTTAAAAAGGCTTTTAAGGGCTTGCTTAAGAAAATCACTAAGAGCACTGGTCGCAACAATCGTGGTGTCATCACCTCACGTTTTCGTGGTGGCGGCGCCAAGCGTCAGTATCGTTTGATCGATTTTAAACGTTTGAAGTTTGGTATTCCGGCTCGGGTAGAGACAATAGAATACGATCCGTATCGCGGAGCTTCTATCTCGCTTATTTCGTATCTTGATGGCGAGAAAGCTTACATCCTTTCACCGGAAGGTATGAAAGTGGGGGATAAAGTTGTCTCGGGTGAGCAGGTGGCCATCAAGCCAGGCAATCGTATGAGACTCAAGCATATCCCCATGGGTATGAGTATTTACAATATCGAGTTAAGACCTGGTCAAGGTGGTAAGATCGTTCGTGCGGCGGGGAACTCGGCCGTCCTTTCTTCGCGACATGGTGGTTTTGCTCTTTTGAAACTGCCATCTGGTGAGATTCGCAAAGTGTCAGAGGAAAGCTCGGCTACGATAGGTACGTTGAGCAACGCTGAGAAAAAGAACATCAAGATTGGGAAAGCTGGTCGTCAGCGTCATTTAGGTCGTCGTCCGCATGTTTTGGGCAAGTCCATGAACCCGGTCGACCATCCTCATGGTGGTGGTGAAGGTCATACATCAATCGGTTTGAAAAAGGGTCCAAAGACGCCTTGGGGTAAACCAGCCTTGGGTCTTAAAACTCGCAACAAAAAGAAAGCTTCCAGCAGATTGATTGTTAAGAGCCGACATGCTAAAAAGCGTCGCTAGAAGCGGTATAATGATTAATATCAAAAGAACAGCAAAGTTATGAGTCGTTCAATCAAAAAAGGTCCGTTCATCGATGCAAAGTTGCTCAAAAAAGTGACAGCAGTTGTCAGCGGTGGTGAACGTAAACCGATCAAAACTTGGGCTCGTGCCAGCTCCATCTCGCCAGAGATGGTGGGGTTGACCATTGCTGTTCACAATGGCCGCAAACATATTGATGTATTGATAAGCGAATCCATGGTTGGGCACAAGTTAGGCGAATTTGCCTCGACCAGAACTTTTCGTGGTCATGGTGGTAAACTGGCCAAAGAACAATCAAAAGGGAAATAATTAAAAAATGATGCAAGTCAAAATTAAATCAAGCATGAAGTTTGCACATATCGCACCGCGCAAGGTGCGTCCGCTTCTGCGTGATTTGAAATTCTTGCATCCAGATGCAGCCATTGCTAAACTTAACTTTATGCCTCAAAAGGGCGCGGCTCTGTTGGCCAAACTGATCAAGACTGTCAAGAGTGACGCTCTGAACAACCACAGCTTGCCAGAATCAGATTTGAAGATCTTGTCATTGGCCGTTAATGATGGGCCACGCCAGAAACGTTACTGGTTGCGCTCTCACGGCAAGGCCGACATCAAATTAAAACGTCAGAGCCATCTCGAAGTCACTTTGGTTGGTGAAAAGAAAGACGATGTCAAGAAAAAGAAAGTGACCAAAGCCGAACTGGCTCAAAAAGTGAGAGCGGTCGGAGCCCCCAAACGGGCTCGGGCAGCCAAGGGGGCCAAGGGTAGTCAAACCGGGAAAATGGCCTCGAATAAAATATAATTCTTCATTCTTAATCCTTCATTAATTAGCTATGGGTCAAAAAGTAAATCCAATTAGTTTCCGAATAGGCGTGAACCGTAACTGGGATTCACGTTGGTTCGATTTGAAAAATTACGCCACTTTGCTTTTGGAGGATCACGCTCTGCGTGAGGCTATTACGATGCATTTGAAAAAGGCTTATGTTTCTAGAATCGAAATCGAGCGTTCGTCTGGTGAAGTTAAGATCATCATCAAAGCGGCTAGACCGGGGATGGTGATTGGTCGCGGCGGACAGGGCTTAGAAGATTTACAAAAGAAACTAAAACCGATTACCAAAGACCAAAAGGTACATTTAGATGTAGTCGAGGTGCGTTCACCAGAGGCAGACGCAGCGGTGGTGGCTCAGAATATTGCGGATCAAATCGAACGTCGTTTTCCGTTCCGCAGAGCTATCTCGGGAGCTTTGGAAGCTGCCAAGAGAGCGAATGTCAAAGGTATCAAGATCCTCGTGGCTGGTCGTTTAAACGGAGCTGACATTGCTCGTCGTGAAAAATTCAGTCATGGAAGTGTCCCAGCCCATACCATCAAAAGCAACATCGATTATGCGTTAGCGGAGGCCCAGACCACCTATGGAACCATTGGCATCAAGGTTTGGATTCACAAGAGTGGTCAATCAGAATTTTTAAATACCGAGAAAGATGTTACTGCCTAAGAAAACAAAATATCGCAAAGCCCATCGAGGCAAAAGAGCCGGGAACGCTACTCGCGGAGCGGCTTTAAGCTTTGGTCGTTTTGGATTGAAATCTTTGGGTCGCGATTGGGTGACAGCACGTCAGATCGAGTCAGCTCGACGCACCATCACTCGTTTTATCAAACGCGAAGGCAAGCTTTGGATCCGCATTTTCCCAGATAAACCAGTCAGCAAAAAGCCAACCGAAGTGCGTATGGGTGGCGGTAAAGGTGCCGTTGACCATTATGTCGCAGTGGTTAAGCCGGGTCGGATTATTTTTGAGATGGATGGGGTGCCGGAAGAGGTGGCCAAGGAAGCCATGAAATTAGCTGGCTACAAACTGCCCATCAAGACTAAATTTATTGTTAAGTAATGAAAACCAAGGAATTGCGTAGTCAGAAAATGAAAGGTCTTACAAGCATGTTGTCAAAGCTTGTTGTTGAAATTGGCAAAACTCGCATGGAGCTTGGCGTTGGCAAACTAAAAAATAATCAGAAGCTTCGGCAGACTAGACGTGATATCGCGAGGATTAAAACTATTCTGCATGAACAAGAAATTATAAGCGAAGAAAATGAAGGAAAAGAATAACGAAAATAAGATGACAGCCAAAACAGTCAACATTGTCCGGAAGCAGGGCGTGGTGGTTAGCGACAAGGGTGATAAGACCGTGGTTGTTTCTGTAACAAGCAAAAAGCCACATCCGATTTATCGCAAGCTCGTGTCCAAGACAAAGAAATATCACGCTCACGATGCGGAAAATCAGTACAAGGTGGGTGACGAGGTTATCATTATGAATGCTCGACCGATTTCCAAGTTAAAGCGTTTTATTGTTGAAAAAAAAGTACCTTCCAGTAGCGATGCAGCTGGGGCGGGTAGGGAGAAAAAATCATGATTCAACCACAAACAGATTTAAAAGTAGCCGATAATAGCGGAGCCAAAAGAATCCGCTGTTTCAAGGTGCTTGGTGGGAGCAAGCGTCGGTACGCCCAATTGGGCGATATCATCGTGGCTTCAGTCAAGGAAGCGGCTCCTGGTGGGACAGTCAAAAAGAAAGAAGTCGTCAAGGCTGTGATTGTACGTACCAGACAGGCTTATCGTCGTCCAGATGGTTCTCGGATCCGTTTTGATGACAATGCGGCTGTCATTGTCGGGAACAACCGTGAACCAGTGGGGACTCGTGTTTTTGGGCCAGTGGCCAGAGAATTGCGTGATGGTGGTTTTATGAAAATAATTTCTCAAGCACCGGAGGTTTTGTGATGAAGATTATCAAGCAAGACAATATTTTGGTGGTTAAAGGCAAAGATCGAGGCAAAACTGGTAAGGTGGAGCGCGTTATTTTAGAAAAAAACAAACTTGTCGTGACTGGTGTTAATGTGGCCAAGCGTCATGAGAAGCCACGTTCCAAAGCCAAGCCAGGCGGGGTGGTAGACTTCCCAGCACCTTTGAAAGCGGAGAATGTTATGTTAATATGTCCCAGTTGTGATAAAGCAACGCGTATCGGATATAAACGCCTTGAGAGCGGCAAAAGGGTTCGTATCTGCAAAAAATGTAGTAACACAATCGCCGGTATCAAAAAATAAAGATGATTAGTCTAAAAGAACAATTAAGAACAGAAATCTTGCCGAAGTTAAAGGCTGACTTGGGCTTGAAAAACAGCATGGCTGTGCCGCGTTTGGTTAAGGTCACAGTGGCCAGTTCTTTCGGTAGCAAGCGTAGTCAAGGTGATGCTGGTATCGACAAAGTGGTTCAGACTTTGGCCAAGATTACTGGTCAGAGACCGGTGGTTACATTGGCCAAAAAGTCGATCGCTGGTTTCAAATTACGCGAGGGTGAAAAAATTGGGGCTATGGTAACACTGCGTGGTCAGAGGATGTACGACTTTTTGACTGGCCTCATCCACATTGCTATTCCACGTATGCGTGATTTTCGTGGTTTGAGCCATAAAGCTTTCGACGCCTCCGGCAATTACACACTGGGCATCAAAGAAGCGGCTATCTTTCCAGAGCTTTCAGCTGACGACAATGCTCGGGGAATAACCTTACAGGTGGTCATCAGTACCACGGCCAGGAACAAACAAGAAGGTTATAAATTATTAAAAGGCATGATGTTTCCAGTTGAAAATCTTGAGCAAGATCGAAAGATTGAAGAAATGGAGGTGAAGAATGGCTAGAAAAGCGATGATCCTAAAAGCAAAGCGCAAGCCGAAATTCTCGACAAGAATAGTCCGTCGTTGTGAGATTTGTGGTCGGCCCAGAGCCTATATGCGCGATTTTCAGCTTTGCCGTATTTGTTTTCGAGAGTTAGCCACGGCTGGGAAACTGCCAGGTATTAAAAAAGCTAGTTGGTAGATATGATATTTCATTATTCAGATTGAATAGATTGACGAGATTAATTTAAGTTATGGTTACAGATCCAATTGCAGACATGTTAACAAGACTTCGCAACGGTTTGGCTAGAAACAAAGCCGAAGTCATCGTCCCTGCTTCAAAGATGAAGGAGCAAGTTTTGCATATCTTGAAGAGCGAGGGTTATCTGGAGGGAGTTGAGAAAGCTGAGGACGAAAAATATCCTCAGGGTATTTTGAAAGTCACGCTCAAGTATAGCAATGGCCAACCGGTGATACGCCACATTCGTCGTGTGAGCTCTCCAGGTCAAAGGGTCTACAGTCATGCCAAAGAATTAAAACAGGTGCTTTCCGGTCTCGGAATCTCGGTGGTCAGCACTTCCAAAGGCATTATGACTGGTCAAAAAGCCAAAGCCGAGAAATTGGGCGGTGAAGTATTGTGTAAAATCTGGTAAAAATGTCAAAAATAGGAAACCTACCCATTAAATTAGATGCAGGCGTTACCGTGAACATCGGTGACGAGATTAAGGTCAAGGGTCCCAAAGGGGAGCTGGCTTTCGTTTTGCCAAAAGGGATTTCCATCAAACAAGATGAGGGAAGCCTTGTCTTCACTCGCAAAGATGACACACCAGATCTGAGGGCTAAGCATGGTTTAACGCGAGCCTTGGTGGCCAATATGGTTGTTGGTGTCACGGAAGGTTTTGAAAAAAATTTGACAATGGTTGGCGTTGGTTTCAAGGCCGAGATGAAAGGGGACAAGCTGGTGCTCAATGTCGGCTTTTCCCATCCAGTCGAGATAACTCCTTTGGCGGGTACGCAGATTGCCGTTGATAAAAATACCCAGATAAAGATAAGCGGTATTGACAAGCAGATAGTGGGGGAGATGGCGGCTCAGATCCGCGCTGTGCGTAAGCCAGAGCCATACAAAGGTAAAGGCATTCGTTACAGTGATGAAGTTGTTCGTCTCAAAGCCGGTAAAGCTGGTGCCAGCGAAGGCTAAACTTTTTAAATAAAATCATGTTAAAGACACACGCTCAGCGTAAAATTAGACAAGCAAGAGTCAGAAACAAGATCAGTGGCACTGCCAAGCGTCCGCGTCTTTCGGTTCATCGTAGCAACAAATATCTTTGGGTGCAGCTAATTGACGATACCAAGGGACAAACCATCTTTGGTCTGGACGATCGTGAATCAAGCATCAAGGGCAATCTGGACAAGGCTTTGACGCTCGGCGAAGAACTGGCCAAAAAAGCTTTGGAAGCTGGTATCAAGGAGATCGTTTTTGACCGTGCTGGTTATAAATATCATGGTCGGGTGGCCAAATTGGCCGAGGGTGCCCGCGCCGGGGGTCTAAAGTTCTAGTCGTTGCTATATACTAAATACTGAATACTAGATACTGAATACTAATTTATTATGAATCCTAACGCAAACAATCAGAGAGGTGGCCGAGGCGGACGGTTTACTCGTGAACCGAAAGAGTTTGCCGAGAAGCTGGTCGAGGTCAGTCGTGTGACTCGTGTGGTCAAGGGTGGCAAACGTTTGCGTTTCCGCGCGTTGGTCATTATCGGTGATGGCAAAGGTCGCGTGGCTTATGGCGTAGCCAAGGCCAGCGAGGTCCCAGCCGCCATCAGCAAAGCGGTGGCCGATGCAAAAAAGAGGCTTATCACGGTCAATTTTTCCAAGGGTACGTTACCGTACAAGATCAGTCATTTACGCAAAGGCACAACCATTATGTTGAAGCCTGCCGGAGCTGGTGTCGGTATCATCGCTGGTGGGGCGGTACGTCTTATGCTGGAAGCAGCGGGTTTTAAAAATGCTTTAGGCAAGATTATCGGCTCGACCAACAAAATCAACAACACCATCACCACTTATGAGGCTTTACAGTTATTGGAAAAGCCAGAAAGCATGATGATTCGTCGTGATAAAAAAATTGCTTCCAGAGAAGGTTCAGAGGAGAAAGCAACGGTCAAGGAAGCACCAAAGAAGAAAGTAGCCAAAAAAGCAGTTAACCCCAAAGGGGCCCCTTCGGGGGAAAAGTAAAATAAAAATGTCATCCCAAGCTCGATTTGGGATCTGGGGTTTCAAAATAAATCTATCATTCATTATTCTTAATTCTTGATTCATGTCTATTAATCTGCACAATCTACCAAAAACCACCAAAGACCGCAAAAGAGTCGGTCGCGGTAGCTCTGCCGGTGGCGGCACCACGGCTGGACGCGGTACCAAGGGGCAGAAAGCTCGTACGGGTTCCAGTATTCCGGTGCATTTTGAAGGTGGGCAATTGCCGATTACTCAACGTTTGCCAAAGAAACGCGGGACGCCAGTCAGACGTTTAAAATATCGCATTGTTACACTCAACGTTAGCCATCTCGCAGATTATGCTGAGGATGATAAACTGACTGTAGAGTCTTTGCAAAAAAAAGGTCTACTTCGCCGGATTGATAAATTCAAAATTTTGGGAGCTGGTGAAATTAGCAAAGCTTTGATCGTCGAAGCTCATTGGGCCAGTAACGGTGCCAAAGAGAAGATCGAGAAAGCGGGTGGCAAATTAACCTTAATTTAAAAAATGCTTGCGAACGCACTGAAAACCTTAACTCAAATCTTCAAATATCCAGATTTGAGAACCCGTATTCTTTTGACCATTTTGATTTTGGTCATTTACCGTTTGACGGCTCACATTCCTCTGCCTGGTATTAATACTGACAATCTGGCAGCTTATTTTTCACAAAATCAATTTTTGGGGATGATAGACCTTTTTTCTGGTGGCTCCATCTCTAATTTTTCGATCGTCATGATGGGTGTCTCGCCATACATTAATGCCTCCATCATCATGCAGCTTATGACGATGGCGATTCCTTCCCTTGAGGCCATGAACAAAGAAGGGGACAGCGGTCGGCGCACCATCGCACGTTACACGCGTTACTTGACAGTGCCTTTGGCTTTTATCCAGTCGTATGGCATGATTGCGCTTCTGCGTCAGAGCGAACTGCCGATTTTGACCGACATTTCTCTCTATTCAATTTTGGCAATCATGTTAACGGTTACCGCAGGCACCATACTCCTGATGTGGCTGGGTGAGCTAATCACTGAAAAGGGGATTGGCAACGGTGTTTCTTTGATTATTACCATTTCCATTCTTTCGCGTATCCCAGCTTCCATCGGTGATACTCTGGCTATTTTTGATAATAGTCGTGCTCTGGGTTTGGCGATTTTCTTAATCCTTACCGTTCTGACTATTGTTTTCATCATTTATCTTAATGAAGGTGTACGCAATGTTCCGGTCTCGTACGCACGGCGTCTTCGGGGTAATCGTCTGGCCGGTGGTGGTGGCACCAACCTGCCGATGAAGATCAACCAAGCTGGTGTTATCCCGATCATCTTTGCGCTTTCGATGCTTCTTTTCCCAGGCCTCATCTCTTCACTTTTTGTAAATGCAACCACGCCTTGGGTGGCTTCAGCGGCTGAGTTTATTCAGAAACTTTTCCAGAACGAGACTTTTTATCTCTTGATGTATTTCATTCTCGTCTTTGCCTTTACTTTCTTCTACGTCTCCGTGGTTTTTGTACCAGAAAATGTTTCGGACAATCTACAGAAACAGGGTGGCTTTATCCAAGGCATCCGACCAGGCATCTCAACAGCCAATTTTCTTCGTTTTGTTTCGACTAGAATCACTTTCGCAGGAGCTTCCTTCCTCGGCCTCATTGCTATTTTGCCAATTATTGTTCAAAATCTTACCGGTATCACCACGCTCAGCCTCAACGGTATCGGGCTTCTGATTGTGGTGGCCGTAGTACTGGAAACCATTCGTCAGGTGCAAACTCAACTTCTGATGAAACAGTATGAGGTTGCCTAAAAGACATAAAAGACATGAGTGTCATCCTGAACCACGATTCAGGATCTGAGCCCTTCCGTCATTCCCGCCCAAGTCCGTCAACTGACGGATTTGGGCGGGTCATTCTGGCTTGCGTCAGCCCTGTCGTAGCTCGAAGAGCGAAGTCGGGTCTAGAATCCCATACTAAATTCTATATTCTAAATACTAAATACTAATTATGAGATCGCGTCAGCGTCGAATAATTCTGTTCTATGGAGGGCCAGGTTCCGGGAAAGGAACACAGGCAAAATTGTTAGCCAAAAAAATAGGCGCCAAAACCTTCTCGATGGGGGAGGAGCTGCGCAAAATCGCTTTGAAAAAGACGGCCTTGGGTCGTAAAGTAAACGCTCTCACTGACAAAGGCATCTTGGTGCCAAATTATGTAACGATGGAAGTCGCCGCCAATTTTCTAAAGAAAGGTGGCGATATTATTTTTGACGGCTATCCGCGTAGTCTCGGACAGGCGTACAATCTAAATCGCTTACTTATCAAGATAGCACCGGATGCTGAGATTAATTTTCTGTATTTCGATGTCCCAATCTCAGAATTAAAAAAACGACTCAAGTCTCGAATCAAAAAAGAAAATCGTGATGACGACAAAGACATGGAAGCCGTGGATCAACGTTTTAAGATATTCAAAGAAAAGAAACAACGATTGGTGGAGTATTACGGTAGCAAAGGTCACCTCAGGACAATTGACGGCAAAGGTAGCGTCGATGACATACACAAAAGAGTATTAAAAGTCATCTCCTAATGTCATCCCAGATTTAGCCTGCCCGCCTGATTATGCGAAGCGTTATTGGCGGGTCATTGCGAGGAGTGTAGTGACGAAGCAATCTCTCTTTTTGTCATCCTGAACTTGATTCAGGATCTGGGGTTAAAACTTATGAACGAGTACACTCAAAAATTAAAAGCCATGAGAGTCGGCGGCCAACGTCTGGCCGATTTATTCGTGGCCGCCCGTCCGCTCATTGTGGCTGGCGCCAACACGCACGATATCAATAAATTTATTCATGACGAAATCACTCGCCTTGGAGACGAACCCTCTTTCCTTGGCTACGATGGCTACAAATTCGCCTCCTGCATCTCCGTCAACGAAGAAATTGTCCACAACACGCCCAAAGCAGACAAGATTTTGCAAGATGGCGATATTGTCACTTTGGACATCGGCATCAAGCACGATGGCTATCACACTGACGCCGCTGTCACGTATCCGGTGGGGCAGGTGAGTCCGCGCGTCTTGAACCTACTCCGTGGCACTCTAGCATCTTTGGAGGCCGGCACGGCCGTCTTAAAGCCGAAAGTGACGGTGGGGGAGATCTCGCAGGCGATTGAAGAAACGATTTATGAATATGATTTATTGCCTGTGCGTCGTTTTGCTAGTCATGGTGTTGGCAAAAAATTACATGAACCTCCACTCATTCCAAGTTTCTACGATAAACATGATTCGGATATGAAAGAAAAGCTTAATGCGGGACAAGCGGTCGCACTAGAGCCGGTAGTTACAGCTGGTGACTCTGACGAAGTTATCGGTGGCGATTGGAGCGAAAAAGCGGCAGACGGTGCTCCCGTCGCTCATTATGAACACACAGTGGTTGTTACTGAAAACGGCCACGAAATCCTCGTGCCGATAATTGACTTCGTTAAAACCCTCCTTTCCCGTCATTCTGGCTAGCCGTGCTCCGTGGTGTGCTTTGCTCTACTACTGGGGTCCAGAATCTCCCGTGCCTGCCCGCCTGATTATGCGAAGCGTTATTGGCGGGTCATTCCAGACCCCGGTCTGGAATCTACCCGTCATTCTGGCAAAGTCCAGAATCTCACTTCCATGCGGGTCATCCCAGATTTAGCCTGTCCGTTGGCACGGGACGCGGCCAGGGTCTGGAATCCAGTCCCGTCCGTCATCCTGAGCCCTGTGCTGGACTCGATTCAAGATCCGTGATTTTATTCTTATTTCGCAATTGAATCGCCCAGTATTTTTTATATCCTATTTTTTTCAAAGCTTCATAACGATGGTTTCCGTCGGTGATGGAAATACCCGGTTTCCAAAAGTCGGTCACGATAATCGGCGGGGGAGACCAGCCGGATTCAATCAATTTCACAAATTTTTCAATATTTTTTCCCCAGTCCTTGTCTATCCATTTGCGCTTGCTCCCCGGCGGACCAACCATAATTTTCATACGGCTCAACAGCATCATTTTCGGTGGTTCAATTTTCATTTTATCTGTCGACTCTTCAACTGTCTGAGCTAGCTTTAAATTATTACCTTCATTTTTCAAATAATTGACTAACCACTTTCGCAAAGCGCCTTTTTCAGTAGCTTTTTGAGCTGATTCAACTGTCCAACGATTATGATTAGTCATAAACACATCTTATCATCCAAAAAAATAAACGGCTCCCTGGCTGCGTCCCGCTGTCTTACGTGGGCAAGCAAAAAATGAGCCGTTTATTTTTGGAGTAAAATTATTGATTAACAAAAACCCAATCATTCAAATTTTGCCCATTCGTCGTGTTTCCACCTATTCACAACAATCCAACAATCTCAAGATTGTTGGATTGTTGTGAAAGTGACGGAGATATTTTGTTGGCTTTTGAGGTGAGGGCTGTTAAGATAAGTCAAGTTTGTAAAACCTTGAAAAACGAGAAAGGAGAATGGCCGTGGACGTCAAATTTCTGATTTTGGGAGTTGTTCCCCCCAATGAGTCTTTCGATCAGCACGATTTGGATAATATGGTAGCCCGTGGTCTCCAGAACGAGAGCAACGAAAATGGGGGTAGAGTGAGCGTCAGTGTTGCCCTCGTGCCGCTCTTTCTTATAGCGGTAGGTGGTAGTGAGTTGATAGAGCCAAACCTTCTTGAGGAGATGGTCTCAAAGTTATCTCGGGGGGCGGCTCGAGAGTTTGGTGAAAGAGTTTATTCTTTCGTTGATTTGAGCGATCCGGATGGGGGCGCCCTAGGGATTTTCTATCCGCCGCCAGTAAGAGAAGCAAGGGGCAGCTGATCATGTGTGCTGACTATGGGGAGAAGCAAACACTTCTCCCCAGTACAACAATCCAACAATCTCAAGATTGTTGGATTGTTGTGTTAAAGTTTGAGTAGAATGAAAACTTCGAAACAAATGGAGAGACACCTGAGGGGCGTGTCGAATCATTATCGCATTGAAATTTTATTGTTATTGGCCGATTCAAAGGGCATGACTTTGGAAGATATTTTTATAAAATTAAGGGCCAACCAGAAGACGATTAGTGAACACACGCGTCGGCTACAATTAGCCGGGCTGGTCAACAAGAGATACAACGGTCGTTTTGTTGAACATATTTTAACGCCCTATGGTGAGTTTTTTACTAAATTCCTCAAATCTTTCCAAAATATTAAATAAACAATCCAACAATCTTAAGATTGTTGGATTGTTGTAAGAAGACAGGGTGGGATGAAGAATGATTCTTTTAGAGATTTTGTTTTGGATCAGTTGGCGGAGCTGGACGTTTCAGCGCGGTCGATGTTTGGTGCTCATGGTTTGTATTTGGGCGATAAATTTTTTGGCATTATTTCGCGCGGGCGACTTTATTTTAAAACCAATGAAAAAACTCGTCAGGGTTACATCGAGCGGGGGATGGGGCCCTTTGTCGCCAGCAAAAAACAGATTTTAAAGAATTACTACGAAGTTCCGCCGGAGATTATCGAAAATCCCAACGAACTCAAATCTTGGGCTGAAGAGGCAGCTTTCTAAACCTAGCTCTGAGAGCAGGTTTAGATTGACAAATGTGACTTCATGCGATACAATGCACGTATCACTTGACTAGGGAGATAAGATTTGGATCTTAAAGAACTCAGGGCACCAGAAGAGGGCGCCTATCGTGTTATTTCGAGAGAGCGCAGAGCACCTTTGAATGAATCCAATGTACAGGCCAAATGCGTGTTGAGTTTCAAGTTGGCAATAGGAATCGCTCAAAAAGTTGCTAGGAAGCTCAGCAATGGTTCTGAAATCATCGGCTTTGTTTACGATTACAACGGAGAGATCCGTTACTCGTGTGACAAAGATGGGAATGAGCAGTTTTTCGGGCCGTACAATATCGGTGAGACAACTCTTCCTGAATCTGTTGAGGATCCTTTTCTCCTCGGAGATGAGGAAGAGGAGCCGGAGGACGAAGAACATCAGAGGGAGGAAGAAGAAGAGGAGGATGAAGAGCCCGAAGAAGAAGAGGAAGAGGATACTTCTCTCACTGAGGAAGAAGACGAGGAGGAGGGGTAGCCAGATCGGCTATGGATTAAAACGGGGTGAAGAGCCCCGTTTTTTATTTTTATGAAAAAAATGATACTGTGTCTGGCAGAGTCCGCCAGACAATCTAGAATGTCAAGATGTCCCTTGCAGGACTCGCTGGCCGGCTCCTTCGGGAAACCGGCCTTCTTCTTACATAAATATTGACTGAGAGCGGGTATTAGGTTATTATAACCACACGAATTTGGATAAGGGCTCCACAATTGTTTGCCATTCGTGAATTTGGTGCATGTGTTCTATTTTATTTAAGGGGGTGGATGTGAGAGAGCTTCCAAATACCGGAAGCTCTTTTTTTATAAAAAAATACCCTCGTTGGATCTCCGTGGAGGAGACGAGGGTTTTTCCGAGTCGATACACACCAAACTGGATGGGAACCGCAGGATGCGCCTTCTCGGACCTTTACGAGCTTACACGCTGGAGAAGCAACTCGTAAATGTGATGAAGGTACCAAACACGCTTAGGACCGAAGGATTTTCTTACCTTAATTGTAAGCAGGAAATTGTTTTTGTCAAGTTAGGGGGCCAAAAAGGCTCCCCGCCGAAACGGGGAGTTTTCTAAGAAGGCCTTGACGGACAAAAGGTGCGTTGCTTGGTCTGCAACGGATGCGCTCTTTAGGCGTAGCTGTCGATCACTTCTGGAAAGGAGGTTCGAAGACCGCTGGGACGGTAACAGGCGCCCCAATCCGATGATGTCGCCTCTGGCAACTGAAGGAAACTTTCGAGGTCTGCGCCAGATAATCAATACTTCACTCCAGGGCAATATTGACATTATAATCTATTTTGCAAGAGTTGCGAACTCTCTTTATCGACGAAGGAAGGTGATATAATCTACACGTATATTGATTATCACAAGTTTTTATGTTTAGAAAAATATTTTTTGGTTTCTTGGCGAGTATTTTGGCTTTATCATTAGCCACGCCGGTTTTGGCCGCGCCGAGTTTCGTGGCCCCGAATAAAAATGAGGCCTCGGTCAGCATCAACAGTCCAATCAGTGATGATGTGTATGCGACTGGTGGCAGTGTGGTTATCAATGAAAATATTGCCGGAGATTTATTCGTGGCTGGCGGTATGATTGAGGTCAATGCCAATGTGGCTGGCGATTTGCTTGTCAGCGGTGGCACAGTCTCTATCCGGGGTTCGGTCGGGGATGATGCTCGGATTAGCGGTGGCCAAGTGGTCGTTTATGGCAATGTTGGTGACGATCTTTTGGTTGGTGGCGGTACGGTTTGGATCGATGACGCGGCAGTTGTTCACGGTGACCTTTTGGCTGGAGCGGGTGAGCTTCGTCTGTCTGGCACAGTTTTGGGAAATGTGAAGGCTGGTTTTGGCAGCGCCAGGATCTCGGGCACCATCGATGGTGACGCTGATTTGCGTTATGGCGACGATGGTCAGCTGGTCTTTCTGGATGGCGCACGTGTCGGTGGAAAATTGGACTATTGGGCGCCACGGGAAACAGATGCTTTCGCCGGTGTGGCTGGGGAAGTGGTGTATCATAAAGCGCTGTTGAAGGGGCCGAATTGGCCGTTGGCAGCAGCTATCTTCATCCCGGCAGCCATGCTTTTGGGGGCTCTTTGGGCTCTTGCCAGTCTCGCATTCCTGGGTGGCCTGTTGCTTTGGCTCTTACCGAAATATCTGCCTCGGGTAGCGGTGTTGACCAAAAAAAATTACTGGCAGGCTCTTTGGCAGGGTTTGCTTTTTGTGATTGTGGTGCCGATCCTGGCTCTCTTGGTCGCTTTGACAGGCTTCGGCTTGCCGGTAGCGGTGGTGATGATGCTAAGTTCTGCGATGATTATGATTTTGGCCAGCATACCGGTCTCGATGGCTATCGGTAGCTGTATTATTAAATACAAAGAGAACGACAAAAATAAAGGTCGCCAGTTCTTGGCGTTGGTCGTGGGTGCACTGATCTATATCGTGCTTGGATTATTGCCGTTCATCGGCTGGATTTTCAAGCTCATCCTGATTCTTATTGGTGTTGGCGTAATTTGGATGGATGCGCGGCTGATGATCAGAAAAGGAATCTATTAGTTCTAAATATTATTCGAAGAAAAATCCCCGCTGCACAGCCGCGGGGATTTTTTTAAATGATCCGAAGTTTTCTCAGGTGCGTTTCAAGGAGGCAGGGGGTGTTCTCAAACTTTACCAGGGCTTCAGGCATCGGCTGTTCTCGGCAATGCTTCGAGAAACCCTTGATCACGCCTCTGCGACCGTTCCCGACTGGTCGTTCATCGGTTATCCCATGAGTGATAACTTTTTGTCCAATCTCGAACCGGACAGACTTGCCGTTGCCTGCGTTAAGAGTCACGCTATGAATCCGCCTGCAGTTGCTACAACCGTTATTCCAAGCACAAAATCTGTGGCAGTAATCTTGAGAATCCGGATTGCTTCCATCAAGGATGACAGCTAAATCCTCCGGCCGACGCCGCCTCCCAATCTCTTTCTTTTCTCTAGCCATTCTGTTCGCTCCTCTAGGATTTAAGATGCCCTTTTGCAAAAGTATCCTCGAGTATACCAAAAAAAGGGCGAGGGGCGCAAGATAATTTCCAAAAAGCGCCCCTCCTGGTATCCGTAGTAAACCGTGGGGCACATTATTGCTGTATCGAAGCCGAAAACTTACTCCCAGAGGGTTGATTTTTAATTTTGTTTAGGTTACTATGGTTGGGTATTTTATGAGTGATAAAGGCGTTATCGAGGTTACTGGAAAAGTCATCGAAACATTGCCAAATGCAATGTTTCGTGTTGAAATTGAGAACGGTCACATTATCCTCGCGCACATCTCAGGAAGGCTTCGGATGCACTATATCAAAATTTTGCCAGGGGACACAGTCACGGTAGAGATGAGTCCGTATGATCTGGAGAAAGGCCGAGTTACTTATCGTGGTGTCAAAAAGCCTCATGAGGAAAACGATAACGTTAAAGATAAGAAGAAAAACAGACGATGAAAGTTCGCGCTTCCGTAAAAAAAATTTGCATGAAGTGTAAGGTCATCAAGCGTAAAGGAAAAATACGCGTCATTTGTGAAAATCCAAAACATAAACAAGTCCAAGGATAAATATGGTCGTACGTATCGCCGGTGTTAACATCCCAGAAGATAAAAGAGTCGAGATTGCCTTGACTTATGTTTTTGGTATTGGTCGTTCCATCAGTAATAATATTTTGACAGCGACCAAGATTGATAAAAATATTCGTGTGAATAAACTGAGCGAGAGCGAGATTTCAGCTCTGAGAGACTACATTGAAAAAGGTGAGCTACATGTTGAGGGAGATCTGCGTCGAAAGGTTACTTCCGACATTAAACGACTTAAGGATCTAAGCACATACAGAGGTTTGCGTCATGCCAAAAATTTACCAGTACGTGGACAAAAAACGCGCACCAACGCTCGAACCAAACGTGGCAAACGTGTTACTATGGGTTCCGGTAGACGCAAGGCAGCTGAGAAGACTTAATTTTTGAATTAATCATGGCCGAAGACAAGAAAAACAAGAAAGTGGAAGAGAAGGTTGAGCCCAGCACCAGTGCAGAGCACGATGCTGGATTGAAAGAAACTTCTGGGGAGATCCAAGAAGAGGCTCCAAAAGTTCGTCGCAAGAAGAATAAGCGCTTGGTCGAGGAGGGTCGCGTAAATATTTTGGCGACTTTTAACAATACGATTATTACCATTTCAGATTTGAATGGCGGTGTTATCGCTTGGGGCTCTGCTGGCGGTAGCGGTTTTAAGGGCTCGAAGAAAAGCACTCCATACGCAGCTGGCATTGCCACTCAAAAAGTTATTGAAAAAGCAAAAGCTCACGGACTTAAACGGGTGGTTATTTTTATCAAAGGTGTCGGCTCTGGTCGCGAATCGGCAGCGAGGGCTTTCGGTACAGCCGGTATCGAGGTGGATCGGATCGAGGACACAACCCCGATTCCGCACAATGGGGTACGTCCACGTAAACCAAGACGAGTCTAATTTTTGAAAAACATGGAAGAAAAAGATATCAAAAAAGAACAAGAAGTAAAGGAAGAAACCGTCTCCAAGGACGAGTCTTCAGTTACAGAAACTCCTACAGAGCAGAAGAAGGAAGAGCCAAAGACCAAAGAGGCTCCCAAGGCAGAGGTGAAACCTGCGGCTAGAAATACCTCAAGTGGACAGGGCGGCAGCTCCAAAGGGGAGTCTTCGACTAAGGACAAGAAAGACAACAACAACAAGAGAAAGCCCCGTCGTCGATTGAGCATTTATGGTCAGCAGCTTCTGGAGAAACAAGGTCTTAAAGAAGTCTATGGTTTGCGCGAAGGTCCGTTTCGTCGGATTTACGGAGAGGCCAATCGACTCAAAGGTTCCACCGGTGACAACTTGATGGAGCTTTTAGAGAGAAGGTTGGACAATGTTGTTTTCAGAGCTGGTTTTGCAACTACACGCAGTCAAGCACGACAAATGGTCTCACATCGACACATTAAGGTCAACGGGCACAAGGCCAAGACTGCTTCTATAATCACCGCTCCAGATGATAAAATAGAAGTTAGTGTGAAGTTAGCTAACTCGACGCTTTATAAAAATAATTTTGTTGTGGCCAAAAAACACAAAGCTCCAGCTTGGCTTCGGGTCGATGCAGCCGCTCTCAAGGCAGAGATTACGCGTTTGCCAAAGAGAGACGAGATCGACACGCCGGTTAATGAACAGCTAATCATCGAATTTTATTCACGTTAATTTATAGCAAAGAAATGGAGGGGGAGAAAAATATGCAAAACATTAATCTAGCAAAAATTACTCAGGCAAATCGTGATGGCAACATCACCACTTTTACTATTGAGCCTTTCTACCCTGGCTATGGGACAACCTTGGGCAACGCTTTGCGACGTATCCTACTTTCATCTTTGCCCGGAGCGGCCGTCACTGCTGCTAAGATCAAGGGTGTCAATCACGAGTTTACTTCTGTGCCTGGGGTCAAAGAAGACGCTATTGAGCTTATCTTGAACTTAAAACAAGTCCGTCTCTCGATGGATGGTAATGAGCCTATGACTTTTACCATCAAGATGGACAAAGCTGGCAAGGTCAAGGCTGGAGATCTGAAATTGCCAACGGGCTTGAAAGTGACCAACCCGGATCGTCATATTGCGACCATTGATTCTGCCAAAGAAGGTTTAGAGATAGAGCTTCGAGTCGAAAGTGGCAGGGGGTATTCAACCATCGAAAGTCGCAAAGACAAAGAACTCCCGGTTGGGATGATCGCCATGGATGCCATCTTTTCACCAGTTACGAGTGTTAATTATCAAGTTGAAAAAACTCGTGTTGGTGACAAGATCAACTACGATCGGCTGGTCTTGGAAGTTACCACTGACGGCACCATTGATGCTGAGGAGGCTCTGAAGGAAGCGGCTCAAATCTTGATTGACCAAAGCGCTATCTTTGTTACTGATCAGAAGGAGGAAAAAGAAAAAGGGACAAACGAACCAGATGTGAAAGATGTCTTAAAGCTTGGTGTGGATGAGTTGAATCTTTCGATTCGAACGACCAATGCTTTGAATAATAATAAAGTGGTCAAGGTCAAAGACATCAAGAAGCTTGGCTTGGAGGGGTTGAAAGACCTGAAGGGCTTGGGTGATAAAGCTTTTAATGAAGTTGTCAAAAAAGTTAAAAAGTTAGGTCTCGAATTAGAATAAAATCATGCGTCACAGAAAAACAGGTCGAAAATTTGGGAGAGTAACCAAAAAGCGTCGTAGCATGCTTGGCAATTTGGCAGTCTCCTTGATTGTGCATGAGAAGATTCAGACTACAGAGGCCAAGGCCAAGGAGATTCGTTCTCGGGTGGAGAAGCTGGTAACCAAAGCCGCTGAGGGCAGCTTGCACGCTAGACGCATCCTTTTGAGTCGTCTCATGAATCATAAGCCAGCCGTTTCGAAACTGATTGATGATTTGGGACCAAGATATAAAGGTCGTCCGGGTGGTTATTTACGGATTATCAAGCTGGCTCCCAGAGCGGGGGACAGAGCCAAAATGGCTCAGATAGAATTTGTCAGTGATTAAAAAAGATATGAAAACTTTTCATCCAAAAAAGGGAGAGATCAAAGAGACTTGGTACGAGGCAGATGCCACGGGCCAGATTCTGGGAAGGTTGGCCACCAAAGTGGCTGCTCTCTTGCGTGGGAAAGAATTGGTAACCTTTACGCCAGCCGTGAACCCGATGGTCAAGGTGGTCATTACTAATGCTGACAAGATCAAGGTGACTGGTGCCAAATTAAGTGACAAAAAATATTATCGGCACAGTGGCTATATGGGTAATTTGAAAACAACGACTCTAGAAGAACTCTTGGTCAAAAAGCCAACGGAAGCCATTCGTAAAGCGGTGACTGGCATGTTGCCAAAGAATAGGTTGGGTCGAGCTATTTTAGAAAATCTGTATATTTATAGTGAAGCCGAACATCCTCATGGTGGCGGGCAACCCAAAGCAATCAAATTTTAGATATGACTGAAAAGGTAACCAAAGAATTTAAGGGTAAGTATCATTACGGTCTTGGTCGTCGCAAAACGGCGACAGCTCGGGTACGACTTTATGATGGTACGGGTGAACTCATCGTCAACGAACGTTTGGCGAGTGAATATTTCACACCAAAAAGTTTAGTAAACAAGATTGTAAAGCCGATCGCCGAAGTTGGCCTGAAAGACAAATTTGATATTTCGGTCAAGGTCAATGGAAGCGGCATATCGGCTCAGGCTGGAGCTATTCAGTTGGGCATTGCGCGGGCACTTTTAAAGTCTGACGAGGGATTTAGGAAAGTTTTGCGTGGAGGCGGCTTCTTAACTCGCGATCCGAGGGCTGTGGAGCGCAAGAAGCCTGGTTTGAAGAAAGCTCGCAAGAAACCACAATTCGCTAAGCGATAAAAAGATGAATCCATTCAAATATCTAAACGAAGTTCGTACAGAGGTTGCTAAGGTTACCTGGCCCACCAGGACCCAAGCTACCCAGATGACTATCAATGTCTTGATAGCGGCTTTCTTTATTTCTATTTTTATTGCGGCAGCTGACTGGGTTTTTGTCCGAAGCTTAGAGAGCTCTCTTCTGACTTTCAAGGCCAACAGGGCTAGCAATGCTGAGTCAAATATCATCGATATAAATCCAGAAGATATCCAAGTTGAAGCAACGCCTATTCAAGAATAACCATGGAAGAAGATAAGAAAATGCCACAAGACGACGAGCAAAAGAAGCCCCTAGATTCCAAAGAGGAGTCTTCGGCTGAACCCACGCACCAGGACCCCGCAGAACCAGAGCAAAGCACGGTTCATGGCACAGAGTCCGATGCGGGGCAGGGAAACAAGGATGACAGCAAATCAGAATTAAAAACGGGAGATAAGAGTGGTGGAAAGAAAATCTTAGCCAAAGAGCTCAAAAAGGAAACAGTCGAAGGCGAGTGGTATGTTCTACATACTTATTCCGGTTATGAAGATGCGGTGGCCAACGATCTGGGGCAACGTATCGAATCTTTGGATATGGGTGGTAAGATTTTTGAAGTTTTGGTGCCGAAGGAAAAGCAGGTTGAGATCAAGCACGGCAAGCGTAAGACAGTTGAGAAAAAGATCTTCCCGGGTTACGTGATGGTGCGCATGGTCTATACACCGGACTCATGGTTCGTGGTTCGTAATACCCAAAATGTAACTGGTTTTATTGGCTCAGGCGTTATCCCCGTGCCTGTCACACCAGACGAAGTAAAGAGCATTCGCAAACGAATGGCCATTGAGGACCCAACCTTCGATATCCAGTATGAAGTAGGAGAGACAGTTCATATCACTGATGGGCCATTCAAAGAATACGACGGTACCGTTCAAGAGATTGACGGTCAGCGTGGCAAATTGAAAGTTATGGTCTCTATTTTTGGTCGTGAAACGCCAGTCGAGCTAGATTTTCTACAGATTAAAAGAGTCGGCGAGGGTTAATTATGGCAAAAAAGAAAAAAGATATTCGTCCAGTGATTCGTCTTCTTTGCAGTGAATGCAAAGGGAATTTTTACAGTACCACCAAAAATACTCGGAATACTCCGGATCGTTTAGGTATCAAAAAATATTGCAAAACCTGCCGCAAGCAGACTCTGCACAAAGAAACGAAATAATTCGGCATTTGTCATCCTGAAATTTATTCAGGATCTGTGATTTTACTCAAAAAATAAATGGCTCCCTGGCTGCGTCCCGCTGTCTTACGCGGGCAAGCAAAATTTGAGCCGTTTATTTTTTATCTCACAATGATAGTTCCAGTCTGTGATGTGTCGAGATGGTTATGATAGTTGATCTCGCCAGTTTTATCGAAAGTGAATTTGAATGATTGGCTTTTTCCCAGATTCTCTTTGGCATCAAAAGAAGCATCATCTGCCACGGGTCTGAAATCTTCCTCGCTATCATTGCTGAACTGAACGGTATCGCCGGCATTAATGATCATAGGGTCGGGAATGAACCCGTATTGAGTATATTTAACCTTGACCATTTTGGGCTTTACTTCATTATCTTCATTCTCGGCACCACTGCCGTCTTGATCTGTAGGGGAGGTGTCTACACCCAAGACATCATTTGTCTCAATGTCAGTCGGCACCGCCAGCTCCTTTCTTTCATCTTTTGAATTACAGCCAGCCCCGATTAAAGTGACGGTCATGATAAAGATAAGGGCAAATTTCAAATAATTCATTCTAGAATGTTCCTTCCAAGATGTGTTCTTCTGGTTCGCCATCGTCATTTTGTTCCAATGTGATAACGACAGTATTGTGGTCGGGGTAGTTTTTGCCGCTCATATATTCCAAAAAATACTCGCTGCCGACTTTTTCCATTTTGCCAGTAGAGAAAAAGTCGCCAGCTTTCGGTTCACGAATCAACCAACCTTCGTAAAAAGAGCCATCGGTTGGATCGTCTAATTCGGCAGTGACAATATGATTGAACTCGCCACCGATGAATGAACGAGTAGCGACGCCAGATCCGTCAAAATTATTTACAGAAAAAAGCTCAGCAGTTTCTCTTAACATCTCGTCGTTAGTTTGCGTAGTGCTACAGCTAGCTCCAGTGAAGATAATCAAAACCGAAAAAAAGATTATGGCGTATTTTCCCATTATTGTTAATTTAAATTATTATTTTACTTCGATAACCCAAACAATTTCTGGACCGGTAAGCCAAGTGAATTTCTCGGCCAACGGTCTAAAGGTTTCCGTGAAGGTTCCCGCAGTTTCTGGAGCGACAATGTTAAAAGTAAAGGCACTAGACTCTTCTGGGGCGATGCTTTCTTCAGGAAGTTTGGCTGGGCGCTTCTCGCTAAGCCAAGAATCATTGCTGAGTGGGCTAAGCCTATTGCGAGGATTTTCGGTTCCTAGAATCAGTGGGTAAGGAGTGTTCTGATACCAAGTAGCGGTGCCAACATTCTTGATAGTCGCAATCAATTCGTGAGTTTCACCTTTAGCTAGTGTTGGATTTTCGGACTGGGAAACTATCTCGTACTGATAGGAAGAAATGAGGAAATCTTCGTTGGCTGGTTTAATAAGGAAATTTCTGAAAAAACCAATCAGCCCAACGATTTGGTCATACTGATTTTGTAATAGTTCTAACTCAGCCTGAAGAGCCTCGATGTCGGCACTCCCGTCAGTAGAATCTGTCGTGGGGGTTAATTCTTCAGGCAATTCTTCGGCAGGAATCTGTGTTTCTTTGCTGACCTCTTGTTCAGTCTCGGGCAAGGTGCTGTCGGTTACAGTAAAAGCACTTTCCAGAACACCTTGATTTTCACCAATGATATTGGTTACAACCACGTAATAGTTGCCAACTTTCGCTTTGCTAGCGTCGTCAAATTTAACCTTGATGTTGGTTGAGCTTACATTCTCTTGGGTAGTTGCAAGCCAACCTGTGGAGTTATTGTAAAAACGAACTCTGACACCCCGCAACTGGTCAAAGTCATTGCCGGTAATAATAAAAGAAGTGTCTGCAACTTCAGTTATGTCCAAGGTCTCCGGTGAGATAGATATGATAGATGGGCTCATTGGCTCTTCGGAAGTGCTGCCTGGAGTTATTTTAAAAGTTGGGCCATTACTGGTGCCGGCACTGGTGGTAACAGTTACCGTTTTGTTGCCTTCGTCGGCTCCAGATGGTATTTGGACCAAGATAGAAGTGTCGCTCCAAAAAAGGTAATTATAGGATGGGACTTCAATGGAACCAAAAGAGACGATTGATGTGCCTCTGGTTGCGCCAAAATCTGTACCCGTGATAGTCACTGAGATGCTTTTTGAACCGGTAGTGGGGCTAAGTGATGTAACCACTGGGGTCGCAACGCCTCCCCAAGTGACGTAGTAATAAGTGGCGGTATTGGTATTAATGACAGTGCTGTTTCCGATTTCCAGCCCTGTTTCGGTAATCTCTTGGATTAAGTTTGTAGCATCATCAGAAGGTCCACTATATTGAGACTCATCACCGCTAATAGCATCAGATCGATGGGCGAGACCAGATGTGCCCTGTATCCAAGCATAACGTGGCTCAAAATCTAATCCTGTGACCAAACTAATGTTATCATCAACGCCATCTCCTGTATAAGTACCGGCAGTCATAGCTTCAGTGGCTTTCTTGAAAGCAACGTAGTAGTAAGTGACGCCGTCTGTGTTGACCTGGGATGCTGTTCCGACTTGGAAGCCGTCAGCCTCCATATCTTGAAGACGATTAGTGGTCCCCGTACTAGCGATATTAGGATAAAAAGATTTATCTACAGCCATGTCGGAAGTTCGCCAGTTAGCATGTTGACCATCAGAGCTGCTTCTGACCATAACAAAATCCGGCTGAAAACCAATGCCAGTAATGGAGGTATCGTCCACACCATTACCGGTGTAGCTCCCAACTTTGAAGTCAGAACCCCCGGAACCATCGAAAGCCTCCCAGTAGTAGGTAACGCCACTTTCATTAGCCTCTTCATCGGCCCCGACTGAAAAACCGTCAGAATCAAGAGAGGTAATGGCATCAGCATTGGAAGGGCTGCTGAGTTGATAACTTTCACCTGCGGGCATACTCGAAGTAGCAAAGACAGCTGAATTGGCTCCGGTAGCTCCTTTTATAATTATAAGATCAGGCGAAAAACCAACACCGGTGATGGACTGACTGGTGCCGTTGCCGGTATAGCTACCAGTTTCTATCGTAAAATCACTGGCTGCTTTAATAAAAAAGTTGCTTAAGAAAGCAACGGCAATGAGAGCAATGAAAAGGATGAAAAATCCCTGGAAGGTATTGATAGCGCTGAGCTCAAATTTTTTCTTTAAAATACGTTTCACGTCATAACCATTCTATCATTTTTGAAGGGAGTGAGGACGCGAATAAAAAACGGGCCGGCGTAAGCCGGCCCGCGGGGGTGTTTTTTGTCAAGGCACATAGAAAGCTATTTGGGCATACTCTCCATTTTTTGATGAACGAAAAGATACAAACCCTGACACCGGCTCATCATCAAGTTTTTTCAGTCGAATAAAGCCAGGATGGTAGTGAGCATTCGGTCCACTCATCACTTCGATTCCGGAAGTCGGTATCTTGTGGTAATCGGAGCTGACTGAAAAGCTGGGCGATTTGATGTGTTCGGTCGGTACCTTGGATGCTCCAATCCGACCACGACGACACTCCAAAGCGTTCTCTCGATCGGGGACAATGAGTACTTGCCAATTGCTTGAATTGGTTTGTACCTCAATGGAGAATTCGTATTCGCCGTCTCCGATTTTTGTCAGAGGATCTGAAATACCAGTCGCGCTTCCCCAGATGGTGGAGAAGCTGATTACTATTGGTACGGAATCAGTATCTCCAGCAATGACTGAAACGGGGAGCAGTATGAGCAACCCCAGGACAACAAGCAAGATTTGAGTTTTCAAGTTGCTCCCTCCAAAGTAAAGTATCTGGAGTATACCACGTCATTTTATTCTCAGCAATGGCTAAGATTGCTCTCAGAGCCAAAAAGAATTGACAAAGAGATGAGAAAGTATACAATGAACACATTGCTAAGAAATGCCATTAAGGAGGCGTAAAGGTGATTTCGGCAAAGTACATGATTTGAGTGGGCTATCGAAATGACGGATAAGCGATAGGACGACCCACATTAGATCCCGGCAGTTATAACTGGGGTTGAAGCCGTCACAAATGAATAGGGGAGTCTTGGGGCAGGACTCCCTCTTTTTTTAGTTCAAAGCTGCAACGCTGTAAGTCAAATAAGTTGCAAAAGTTACCCACGCAGCGTAAGGAATTAAGAGGGAAGCGGAAGGTTTAGAAATAGGCCAAATTGAAATTATCAAGATAACAACAGAAAGCCCGAGCAGGCCGGCTTCCCAAGTGGCGAGATTGATCAAATGTTGATTGAAAAATAGATAGCTCCAAAGTATGTTTAAGAATCCGTTAAAAAGATAGAGCCCAACAATCTGATAGAAACGCGTGTTTCTATTCGCCGCGCTTAAGAAAAACCAGATGGAGAGTGTGGCCAAAATAAAAATTCCTGTCCAGACAAGACCGATTATACTTCCAGCTGGTGTCCAGCTCGGCAGATTGATGGTCGCGTACCAATCCATACCGTTGCTCGTCAACCATCCGCCAATGGCAGAGATGGCTATAACGATCAACAGAGCTAAAAAGTAGCTAGCCTTTTTCATCGATTAGTTTTTGGTCGGCTGAGGATGGCCAAGATTACAATAATAGCCAATCCGGCACCGTAAACATAAGTTAATCCAGCGTTTGGGCTGGCGATATCTTCGCCCAATGGTGCTGCAAAGGCTGGCCCGTCTGTGGCCAAAGGATCAATAACGACATCCTCGGCGGCATCGTTGCGTTGAATCATTTCTTCGGCTAAAATGTTGGTCGGCCAAAAGATAAGGACAAGCAACCAAATTGTGAAAACTCCTTTAAGCACTTTGAACTCTCCGATAAAATATTAGAATCTAAGGTCATTATACCCGCCTAAATTTTTTGTGGCAAAAAACTTGGGCGGGTATACCCTTTGGAAGTTTCAAATAAAAAGCTCCACAGGTATAATAGCTTTGTTGCCATTCTGGGGTCGTCCCTAGACGGTAGCTGAAAAACAATTATTCCGGGATCGTCCCTGGCCGCGTCCCGACGGACACGTCCGGCGGGCAGGCTAACGGCAGGATTATGAGTTATTATGTTTATATAATAAAAAGTTTGCGTGATGCTAATTTCTATATTGGTATCAGTCGTGATCCAGCTGATAGATTAAAGACACATAATGCTGGTCGCAATAAATCAACAGCAAATCGTAGACCCTTTAAGTTGACTTTTCAGGAGATGGTTGGTGGTTTACAAGAGGCTAGGGAAAAAGAGAAACTCTTAAAAAGCTATAAAGGGGTGCAAGAAAAACAAAAAATTATCGCTGAATATGATTGCTAATTATTCCGGGATCGTCTAATGGCAGGACGCTTGGTTTTGGTCCAAGAAATCGGGGTTCGAGTCCCTGTCCCGGAGCCATGAAGCAGAGCATAGCACGCTCTGAAAATAAGCCCCCATCGTCCCTGGCCGCGTCCCGACGGACACGTCCGGCGGGCAGGCTAGTGGTTAGGACATTGTCTCAACTGTTAACAATTTCGAGTAGTTAAAATTTACATCCATGCCCCCATCGTCTAGTGGTTAGGACGCTGCCTTCTCAAGGCAGTAACACCGGTTCAAATCCGGTTGGGGGTACCAGCAAAATTTCCGCAAAGCGGAAATTTTAAGTATTTAGTATTAAGTATTTTGTATTTCGTATTTAAAAATAGGAGTGGCTACGTTGTCAACAATTATATTTTTACCAAAATCTTCTTGACGACTTTGCTATGCTATCTCTATGACAATATTAATTTATATTTTGATCGCAGTGTTGGCTGTGAGCTTGGTATCGCTCATCGGGGTGCTTTATTTTTTCTTTAATGAAAAAGTGCTTGGTAGGCTGATGCCGTTTCTAGTGGCTTTTGCGGCCGGTGGTCTTTTGGGTGGGAGTTTTTTTCATCTCATTCCAGAAAGCTTTGAAGCTTTTGAGGGTTCATCAGCCTCGATCTATATCATCATCGGCATTATTTTGTTTTTACTTTTTGAGCAAGTGATTCATTGGCATCATGAACACGGGGCTAATTGTGAAAATTGTAAACATGATGTAACGGGATACTCTGTTTTGTTGGGTGATGGTTTGCACAATTTTTTGGACGGTATCTTGATTGCCTCAGCTTTCATGGTCAATGTACCGACAGGCATAGCCTTGACAACGGCCATTCTTTTTCATGAAATTCCGCAAGAGCTCGGAGATTTTGCAATATTGATTAAGAGTGGCTTCAGTCGTGGGCAAGCCTTGTTTTGGAATCTGATCAGCGCCCTTACGGCGGTGGTTGGTGGTGTTGCTGCTTTTTATTTCCTTGGTAGTTTTGAAAAGGCAGTTCCGTATATTGTAGCCATTGGGGCTGGCGGTTTTCTTTATATTGCTTTGGTCGATTTATTTGCAGAGCTAAAGGCTAGCAAGAGCTGGCCGATCAAATTCGGCGAGATCATTTCGCTCGTTTTGGGATTGGTTGTTATTTATCTTTCGACTGGTTAAAAAAGTTTTCGATACTAAATACGAAATACTAGATACTGAATACCAGCCAAAGGCTATGCTATAATTTTTATGGCATAGCATTAAAGGGATGTCATGGAGGAGTTAGGCAACGTAGCGGCTGAGACAGCGGTTAATTCGGCTGTTAATCAGTTGGAAAATCTTGGATTTTTTGAGCGTATTTTTGCGCTTTATAATGATTTTGTTGGTGTTTTCCCGGAACAGTATCAATGGGTCATTTCGCTTATAATTGTTCTGGCTTTGGCGGCATGGCTTTGGAAAATGATTCGCAAAAATATTGTTTGGTTGGCTCTGATCATTATTCTGTTTCCCGGAATCTTGCCGATTATGAAAAATATTTTCGACTCATTAACGGTTCTCTTCACTGGCAAATAAAGATAAAAATTTATGCTGCGTACGCATGATTCGACGAATTTAGGGCCAAAGCTGGCTGGAAAAAAAGTTCAACTGGCTGGCTGGATACATAGACGCCGTGACCATGGCGGTCTTATTTTTATTGATTTGCGAGATCGGTATGGATTGATCCAGATAGTTTTCAACCCCAAAGACAAAGCGGTTTTTAAGATTGCCGAAAGTTTGCGACCAGAATATGTAATTTCCCTTGAGGGCAAAGTGCGCAAGCGTCCGAAGGGTTCCGAAAACAAAGATTTGGCTACCGGAGGCATCGAGGTGGTGGCCGAAAAGGTAGAGGTTCTAAACATGGCCGAAACTCCACCTTTCGAGATTGACCAAGCGAAAGATATCAATGAAGAGATCAGGCTCAAGTACCGCTATCTAGATCTACGTCGTGAACGAATGCGAGACAATATTGTCTTTCGCCACCAAGCCGTAAAATTCATGCGTGATTTTTTGGACAAAAAAGATTTTTTGGAAATCGAGACTCCGATGCTGATCAAAAACACACCGGAGGGAGCTCGTGAATTTTTGGTACCATCTCGCAAACATCCTGGCAGTTTTTTTGTTTTGCCACAAAGCCCACAACAGCTAAAGCAACTTTTGATGGTTTCTGGGTTTGAGAAATATTTTCAAGTCGCTCGTTGTTTTCGTGACGAGGACCAAAGAGGGGATAGATTGCCAGAGTTTACTCAGTTAGACATTGAGATGTCTTTTGTTGACGAAGCCGATATCCTCAGCGTGGCAGAAGAATTAGTTTTGAAATTGGTGGCTAAATTGACGCCAAAAAAGAAAGTCTCCAAAAAACCAATTCCCAAACTGACTTATGCGGAAGCGATGTCTAGATTTGGTAGCGACAGACCAGATTTGCGCTTCGGTTTGGAGCTTATGGATTTCACAGATTGGGCCAAGAAAACGAAAAGTGATCTGCTGAACAAGGCCGAAGTCGTTAGAGGGATAAAGGTTTCACGAGCTGAGTTGGCCAAGAAAGAAACTTTTACACGTAGTGAGATCGATGAGCTTACGGTTTTAGTTAAGAATTACAGTCTTGGTGGGTTGGCCTATATCACTAAACGAGATGGAGAGTTAACTTCGCCCTTGATGAAGTTTATAGACGGTAAATCCCAAGCTATTTTTAAGGATCTGGAAAATGGAGAAATTGTGTTTTTTGGAATCGGTGAAGAAAGGACTGTCAATATTGCTTTAGGAGCATTGCGAGACGAGATAGCTTCTCGTCTCAAGTTGGCTGATGCAAATGTTTTGTCTTTTGTCTGGGTTACAGACTTTCCTCTTTTTGCAGAGGGTGAGGGTGGCAAGTTAGACGCCGAGCACCACCCATTCACGGCTCCAAATCCGGATGATTTGAGCAAGTTGGACAAGAAACCATTAGAGGCCAAGGCCTTGGCTTACGATTTAGTTTTAAATGGTTCGGAGATTGCTGGTGGCAGTATTCGCATTCATGAGCCGAAACTCCAGCAGAAGATATTTGAAATTTTGGGATTAAGCGGAAAAGAGATCAAGGAACGTTTCGGACATTTGTTGAAAGCTTTCGAGTACGGAGCCCCGCCACATGGCGGTATCGCTTTTGGGCTGGATCGTTTCATTATGATTTTGCGTGATGAAGAGACTATTCGTGAAGTTATTGCTTTTCCCAAAAATCAGAACGCTTACGATCCAATGCTAGAAACTCCAAGTCCGGTTAGTGAAGAGAATCTGCGAGAGGCCGGAATCCAGCTCAGAAATAACCCGCGCACTAGAGCGAAGTTCGGTGCGAGGCAGGGAAAAAAATAAAAAATCCAGATGGCCAAATTGATTGCTTTAGTCTTAACTTTTTTCAGTACCATCGGTTCTGCTTTTTCAGCACCGGTCAGCGAGAACTATGCTTTGTCTCAACCTTTGCCCATCTTTGGGATTGAGGAGGCACGTGCTTCGATTTCGAGTTTTGGCTTTGAAGTTCACCAAGCTCCGACTCTTAAGCCCCAGACAGAGAATTTTTCTCTAGAAGCTTCAAGTGCGATTGTTATAGATCGGGAAACTGGGAAAGTTCTTTTTGAAAAACAGGCCGATCGCAGGCAAGCATTCGCCAGTATTACCAAGCTCATGACAGCCTTAATCACTCGTCGGGAGCTGGCCTTAAATGACGTAATCAGTGTGCCACACGAAGCAACTAAGGTCACTGGTTCCAAATCTGGGTTAAGAGAGGGGGGAGAATTCACCATTTACGATCTTCTATACAGCTTGCTTCTGGAGTCTGGTAACGATACAGCTCATACTTTGGCCATGAGCGTTTCTGGTGATATAGGCACTTTTGTGGGAGAGATGAATAGATCAGCAGCCGTTATTGGTTTAGACGACACCCATTTTACAAATCCGTATGGATTCGACAGTGATTATCATTATTCCACGCCCAGAGATTTAGCGAAGCTGGTTGGGATCATTCTAGACGATCCAATTTTGGCTGAGATAGTCTCTCAATCAAAAAAAACAATTCATAGTCTTGGCGATAACCAAGTTTACAATCTCAAAAGTACCAATGTACTTTTAGGGGACGATGAGCTACACATTACGGGTGTCAAGACGGGGACGACATCAGCCGCTGGCGAGAGTTTGGCCACTTCCTCCGTCGATAATGAGGGACATGAGCTCATTGCCATTATTCTTAACAGCACAGATCGTTTCGGGGAGATGAAAGAGCTAATCAAGTGGACTTGGGATGCCTATCTGTGGCATGATTAGATAGTTCTAGAGCGTATTAATAGAAATATGGGGAAAACAGGCAATCTAGTCGCGATTGTTGGACGACCAAATGTAGGTAAGTCCACTTTTTTTAATCGAGTGATCGGTCAACGCCGCGCTATCCTTAGCGATGTGGCGGGTACCACTCGTGATTATCTATATGAAGATGTGGAGTGGAATGGCGTGCCGTTCACCTTGGTAGATACGGCTGGGTTAGATTTTGGTTCAAAAAGTGAATTGGAAAAAAATGTTTTGACTCAGGCCAAAAGTGCAGTGGCACAGGCAAACTTAATCTTGTTCATGGTTGATGCCAAGGAAGGATTAACGCCACTAGATTTGGAGGTGGTTCGATTTTTGAGGAAAACAGGTGCCAAGATTTTTCTGACAGTCAATAAGGTGGATACCAAGAAAGCAGAGGGACACACGGCCGAATTTCATCGTTTGGGGTTGGGGGAGCCGTATGAGATATCGTCAACCACAGGAGTCGGTATCGGTGATTTACTGGACGAATTGGTGAAAGAGCTGCCCAAAAAGAAGGTATCTAAAACGGTAGAAAATGTCATCAGGATTGCGATTGTTGGTCGGCCGAACGTAGGCAAATCCACTTTGTTCAATAAGATGGTCGGCGAAGAACGTAGTGTGGTAAGCGATATTTCTGGCACCACTCGAGACGCTGTCAACGCTCGGGTCAAAATTGGTGATCAAATATTTGAGTTTATTGATACCGCTGGTCTGCGTCGCCGTGGACGAATCGAGAAAGGGATTGAAAAATTTAGCGCCCTTCGTGTTTTGCGTGGCATCAAAGAAGCAGATGTTGTCTTGCTCCTTATCGATGCTGAAGAGGGCTTGGTCTCTCAGGATATGCATATAGCTGAGCTAATCATGAGAGAACATCGAGCTGGCATTGTCATCGTTAATAAATGGGATAATATCCAAGATAAGGAAACGGGGACTGTAAATCATTATCAGAGGTTAATTCACGGTACGGCACCCTTTTTAAGAATTTTCCCAACGCTCTTCATTTCTGCCAAAACTGGTCAGCGAACAAACAAAATATTTGAAGTAATCCAATCAGCTTACGAACAATTCAACATTAGAATAGAGGATGAGGCCCTAGATGTTTTGATCAAACAAGTTGTAAATGATTTCCCACCGAAACATCGCAATACCAAGCCGAAAATTTATGGTCTCAAGCAACGTAGTACGGCTCCACCGACCTTCTTGCTTTTGGTCAACAATCCCAGCTGGTTTCATTTTTCCTATTTACGTCATGTTGAAAATAAATTGCGAGAACAGTATCCTATGGTAGGGACACCGATAAAATTGATTATTATGAAGAAGTAAAGTCAGCAACCAGTAATTAAAAAACGTCATTCTGGCTTGTCCAGAATCTCACTCATCCTCTCGTCATTCTGGCTTGTCCAGAATCTCACTCATCCTCTCGTCATTCTGGCTTGTCCAGAATCTCGCAGTTTGTTCATAAGATTCTGGAGTCGTTAATCACTTTCCAGAATGACGAACGAAGAGAACGGGAATAGTCATATTAAATAAATTCCAAAATTATGAATCACAAAGATTTACAAATGGCTCGCCAGTCTTTGATGGAAGAGCTTCAGGCCATCTCGGATTATCAGGAGCGGATTGAGGCAACGGAAGACGAAAGCTTGAAGAAAGTTTTAGCACATAACCGTGACGAAGAAAAAGAGCATGCGGCCATTTTGATGGATTGGATTCGCGCGCACGATCCGGACCAAGATAAGTTTTTCAAAGAAAACGACCTCTAGAAGCCGTTTTGAAATTTTTATGCCTGTACTTTCGTTGGGGCTGTTGCACAATGTCCTTTGTGCGACAGGGGTGTGCAGGAGCCCCGATGGTTATATGAAAAACTCCCGTGATGTTAAAATAAAGTTATGAAACTCATCATTGGTCTTGGCAATCCGGGAAAAGAGTATGTGTGGACGCGGCATAATGTCGGATTTATGGTGATTGATCAGATCGTCAAGGATTTGAAATTGTCGAAATTAAAACTGGAAGAAAAAAGAAAGGCCGAGATAACAACAAGTGGCAACGGACGAGACAAGATCTTGTTGGCAAAGCCACAAACGTTCATGAATGTCTCTGGTGAAGCTGTTGGGGCTCTTCTGCGTTTTTATAAAATACGACCACAGAACTTAATTGTGATCGTTGACGATGTAAATTTAGAGTTGGGCGATGTGCGGGTACGGGAAAAGGGGAGTGCTGGTGGGCACAATGGACTAAAGTCTATCATCGAGACTCTTGGCACAAATGAATTTAAAAGGATCCGCATTGGCGTTGGTTGGGATAAGAGAATTCCGATGGATAAATATGTTTTAGGCAAATTCAAGGTTGGGGAGAGGAGGCTTATCGCTCCAGCTATCAAAAAAGCCGCCACTTTGGCGACTAGTTAGATTGGACTGACACTTCTTTGTCGTCATTCTGGCAAGCGAAGCGCGTCCAGAATCTCACATTTTCACAGGGGATTCTAGACAAGCTAGAATGACGGATGTTTTTGCTGCCCCGAACCCAGTCTGGTTTTGGTCTGGCGACCGTGTCCATTTGTACTGTCCCTAAATAAAAAAATTGGGGAACAGGAGCTAGGCTCAGGGGCAGAATTCCACCGGCCAGCATGGGTCAAAGGAGGGAAAGACCCCACTGACCGGTAGAATTCCGCCAAAAACCCGAACCTCTGATAGCCCCTAGTCTTGGCTATCTTTGTATTATATCATATTTAGTCAATTTTGTCTAGTCCCAGAGCCAATTGAGAATGAATAATGCCGAGTGAAGAATGCCAAACAATGTTGATGATGTTGATAAAGAGAGGTTTTGGGGGTATCATCTTATTTATGGATATTAGCCAAATTATGACAATTGTTCAGGTTATTTTAGCGGTAATTTTAATGACCGCTATCTTGTTGCAGAGTCGCGGTGCTGGCTTAGGTGAAGCTTTCGGTGGCAGCAGTACTTTTTATGGGACCCGTCGCGGAGGAGAGAAATGGCTTTTTAATGCCACTATGGTGGTTGCTGTCTTATTTGTATTGGTAGCCATCATCAATCTATTCGTTAGTTAAATACGCGTGGATTTTAAACTCAAAAAAGTTGACCTTAATGGCAACGGAAAGAACCGCTTAGCCAAGTGGCAGAGCAAGGCTCAAGATCTCTGGACTCATTTTTCGAAAACTCAATTTTACGCTTGGGGAGAGCGTTTTTTAAGCACTTTTTCTTTTGTCGAGAAGATTGTGTTGGGCGGCTTGGTTTTAACGGTGGTTATTTCTGGAAGTATGTTTCTGCGCAACGGAGGCGGTCACTTTACTTTTTTTGAAAACAGAAGTGGAGGTGTTTATGTCGAGGGCCTTGCTGGACAGCCAAACTTGATTAACCCTTTGTATGATTATCGTAATGATATTGACCGTGACTTAGCTCAAATAGTTTATTTGGGATTAACTAAGGTAAACGCCAATAGGGAAGTGGTGCCAGCTTTAGCAACCCATTGGGATACAAATGATAATGGCAAGAGCTATACCTTTTACTTGCGTAAAAATCTCTCTTGGCCCGATGGTGAAAAATTCACTGCTGATGATGTTTTGTTTACACTTGGTTTAATTTTCAACCCAGACTATAACGGATTGCTTACCAATGATTGGAACGGTGTCAGCTATGAAAAAATTGACGATTTTACT
>Ga0210057_1001205_pt1 | contig 39931 bp, 38 predicted proteins | sample CryGeyCG2114_010_2_FD_183968 | JGI IMG/M metagenome (GOLD analysis project Ga0210057, IMG submission 183968) | Groundwater microbial communities from aquifer - Crystal Geyser CG10_big_fil_rev_8/21/14_0.10 (SPAdes) (version 2) | ecosystem: Environmental > Aquatic > Deep subsurface > Groundwater ... | reverse complement strand
AGCTACAAAACCAGAAAACGTACTACACGAAGTGCTCTTCAAAGCAGCATTGTGTAACAAGTTAATCAGCTAATTCTTAGAGAAATTGCATGAATGTCCTGCAAAGCAGGAATCATGCAACAAAGGACTCATTATCAATAAGTTTAAAAATAGATTTGGAACGGTTATATCCGATGACATATGCAAAAAAGGCGATAAGAGGAGCTGGAATAACGTTCATTATGAGTATGTTTGCTGTGGCCGTTAGCTATCTATTTCGCATTGTACTTGCCAGGTCACTTGGACCGGAGGATTTTGGTCTTTTTTATTCTGTCTTTACCTTTGTCATCTTCTTTCTATTCTTTAGAGATCTGGGCTTGAGTCCGGCTTTAGTGAAATCAATCTCAGAATTTAGGGCGCAGGGGAAAAATGGAGATATTAAATCGGCAATCTCCTTTGTCCTGGGATTTCAGCTAATTAGCTCTCTGGTAATTGGCTCAATTTTCTTTATCTTGTCAGATTATCTAGCTCAACATTATTTCCAGAATCAGGATGCTTCACTTATGCTGAAATTACTCGTGGTTTATATCCTTGGAAGCATCTTCTTTATAGTACTGAAGGGAACTTTTAATGGATTCCAGAAAATGTTCCTTTTTTCTTCTGTTGAACTTGCAAAAAATTCTTTTGTTCTATTATTTGCGCTGTTGTTTCTAAGACTTGGATATGGCGCGCTGGCCCCTGCTCTTGCTTATGTGGCAGTATGCGCTGCTCTTTTTTTGCTATACCTGCCGTTTGCTTTACGCACTTTTTCTTTTTTTACCTACAAGATTACTGACTTCCAAAAAATTTCAAGAAGAGTATTATTTTTTGGTATTCCTCTTTTTGCAGTATCAGTAGCCGATAAGGTGATTGGCTATATCGACACCTTGCTCCTTACTTATTTTCGATCACTGACTGAAGTGGGTATATATAACGTCGTCCTTCCTTCATCTTTGATTTTATTGTATGTAGGATCGGCTCTCAGCGTGACTCTTTTCCCACTCGTGACAGAATTATGGACAAAGAAAGATATATCCAGACTTTGCAAGGGAATAGATCTCATCTACAGGAACCTGTACATAGTCGTGATACCTGCCATCTTCACAATTTTCGCTTTTGCTCCAGAATTTCTTGTCTCATTTTTTGGAGAAGATTATAAGACTGGATCTTACGCTTTACAAATCCTCTTGGTCGGCGTTCTTTTTTTTACGCTGGCAATCATTAACAACAGCATAATCTCCGGTACAGGGAAACCTAGGATGGTCGCAAAAATAACTTTCCTCTCAGCATTTGCGAATGTTATTTTTAATATTGCTTTGATTCCTTCCTTTGGAATAAACGGCGCTGCGTTTGCTACTGCGCTAAGTTATGCCTTATCTATGGTTCTTTCCACTATCTTCCTGAAGAAAGACCTTTCCATATGCTTACCTGCTAGTATCTGGTTGAAGCAGTTCTTCGCAGCAATAGTCTTTATCTTCACCATCTATCTTACAAAAGAGTTTCTACCATTGAATTCCTGGCCGCTCTTCGTAAGTTCTTTTCTTTTAGCTATGATAGTTTATCTTTCTATGCTCCTCTGGTCCAAAGCGCTTAATATTAAAGAACTTAAAAAATATACCTCCCTGCTAAGATGAACAGAATAAATTTTATTAAGGAAACACTTGAACTTTTGCATTCGTATTCCATCTCTTACTGCATCCTCCGTAATTTTGACTTTCTAATTGAAGAACGTGAACCTGAAAAAAGTTCAGAGCTGGGGCTAGACATGGTTGTGTCCGAAAAAGACAGTACAGAATTTGACAAGCTGCTGCGTGAACGCGGTTTTGTTACGGCGAAAAGATCTTTTTCTCGAAAGCATATCAATTATGTAGCTATGTGTAACCTGGATCTGATAAGCTTTGATGTCCAGATTGGCGGAGTGCATTGGAATGATATGCTTTATCTAGATGAAGAGCATATCCTTTCAAATAAGGTCTGGAAACATTTTTTCTACGTCCCTTCAGACAATGACGCCTTTGTTATGCTTGTTCTTCACTCGATATTTGGGAAACGGATGTTCAAGTCGGAATATAAGAAGATTATCTCTTCTATCTCTCCAGACAAACATTATGTCAAAGCAAGATTTAAAGAAATATTTGACGAACGAACTGCGCAACGACTGCTTGATCTTGCTTTGAACAGCAAATATGACTTGATTCTGCAAAAAAAATATTTTCTGGTGTTCTCATTTATTTTTCGCTCACCAGGGCGCATCGCTGCTTTCACGTTGCTGTTCTTTCGCTGGCTTGTCTGGAAGTGGAAGAAAAAAGGGTCAGCTTATCCTTTAGTCAGTATTATAGGTCCTGATGGCGCCGGAAAATCAACAATGACGGAATCTCTTGCTGCATATCTGGAAAATAATTATAGGAAAGTGTCTATCATCTATAGTGGGAGAGGAAGAGACCATATACTGCCGATTACACGTCTTGGCTATCTGTATAAGGTTAAAGAGCTTAAAAAAGAAAGAGATTCTGAAGCGCGGGAGAAAAGAATGAAGAAAGAGAGTGAAAAAGGATCAGGAAACTTTTCGTTTTTATACGCTGTTGCCTCACCAGTTTTTGCGCTTGATCAACTCCTGCGATATATCTTTAGGATATTTCCTAAAAGAAGGACTGGACATATTGTTGTTACTGACAGATACTGCTCTGACATCATGTTAATGAAGCATGTTCCTTTTCAGATTAAAAGATTCTTCTTGTTTTTTTTTCCAACCCCAACTATATCTATCTACCTATACAATACACCTGAAATTCTTCATCAGCGCAGACCTGAGGAACCAGAACTAGAATTAAAAAGACAGATGGAAATTTTTGACCAATTTACATATTCTTTGCGTCTGAAAACATCTGATCTGGGTGAAGATCAGCAGAAAGTTATCTCTTTTGTCATGCTCAATCTTCTTAAGAAGGGCTTCTAGGGCTTTCTATGTTTCTGGTTTTGATTTTGATAGATTGTGGATCATACACATTTGGTATAAGAGTATCCGGCTGTGCGAATATCGGCGTAGTGGCAATTCAGCAAATTATAGTACCTCTCAAACGAAACTTTTAAATATTAGTTTGATTTTTCATACTAAAATGAGAGAAAAAATAAAAGCACTTTTTTTCAACGACACACTTAGAAAATGGCATTTTGAAACAATCTTAAAAGAATCAGGTATAAGTAGGGAAAGAGTAAACCACTTCCTCAAAGAATTGCTGAAAGAGAAATTAATTCTACGCGTTAAGAAAAAAGGGAAAATGCCTTATTATATAGCCAATAGGGATTTACCCAAATTTAGGTCTGAAAAAAAGTTATATGGGTTAAATGTTCTTGAAAAAAGTGGTTTATTTGAGAATATCAATTCATGCAAAGAAATTAAAACAGCTATCTTATTTGGAAGTTTCGCGCGTGGAAATTGGAGCAAGTCAAGTGATATTGATCTTTTCATATATGGTGAAGATAAGGATTTTAATAAAGGTCTTTTTGAAGCAAAATTAAAAAGAGACATACAGGTCTTTAAATACAAGGACAAGAGAACGCTAAAGAAAAGTTTAGATCCTGCAGTTATCCCAAATATAGCTAAAGGATTTTTCATCACAGAGAGTATTGAGCCGTTTGAGGTTAAAATAAATGCCTAAAGAAAGAGGACCAGAACAAATTTATGACCATCTAGCAACTGAAGGAATGTATGAAGAAGCTAATTTAGATCATGATGAAGTAAAGAAAGTTCTGACAATGGTCATGGAAGATTATAAATTTGGAAAAAGTTTACGAAGGATAAAAAATCCAAGTTGGCGCGTCATATTTAATGTTCATTACGACGTTTTCCGTGAACTGTGCGACCAATTAATGAGGTTTAAACGGCAAAAGACAAGCAAGCATCAAGGACTATTTGCTTTTATCGTTTTAAACTTTGAAGATTTGGAATTAGATTGGAGTTTCTTGGAAAATATTAGAACCATGCGTAATAAGAATAAATATCAAGGGCTTGACATAAGCAAGAAAATGTGGCAAAGTGCAGAGTTACAGTTTGATCTTTACATATCTACGTTGAAGAAAGAGATTGAAGTAAGGTTAAGTTGATTTTCAGTATCAAATTTCAACAGTTCAATGGAAGTAAAATATTCTTCCCAGCATTTTGTGCATTGTGAACAATTCGAATTAATACCATCCTTCACACGAGTGGCAGCTTTAACAACCGAATTACATTTGTAACAGGTTTTCATGAATCTCTTCATTTTTGGTTTTATATTTTTTGATAGGCATAAATTTTCTATTGAAAAACAGCTAAATTTATCATCATGCGAGAATAATTTGACATAAATATTTGTTCATTTTGATAGCAGGTTCCACTGCTTTAATCTTTCATAGATCTCTTTTGCTGCTGCCTCATTGCCTTTGGAGCTGAAATGCCCGCCGTACTTACTGTCATCGGTATACATTTCATCAAGATTTTTAAAAGATGAGATCATGCCGGTAAGGTCGATGGTGTAAATTTTGGAACTTATCTTTTCAGCAAAGTCCTTATAATAGCTGCTGTGATATTGCATGGAAACAATATCTTCTTTTTGGGGCATGATTAACAAGACCGGCGTAAAATTCTCTTCAGCAGCATAATCAATAAATTCATGTATGATCCCTGTCAGGAGTTCTACGGGATTTTTTTTTTTGAACAAATCAGCAGAAGGAACTCCATTCATACGTAGATTGATACTCCTTAAAAAATTTAATATAACTCCTGCTTTTGCATCCTGCCTTCGTCTAGTTTTCTCTTTTTCCCGGCGGGTTGGCGGGCTTAAAGCGGCGATGAGCAAGGTTCCAAAATGATAAAGAGGATTGCTGATTATTGCAATACTGTATGGGAATCTCAGCATCTCTCTCTTAAACTTATTTTTGTAAAAATAATCATATTTCTGAATATCTTTTAGATATTCATCATAACGGAAGAACTTATCTTCGCTGTCAAGAGGATTAGGAATCAGTTTTAGCCTGCCATTATTTATGACAAAAACTGGCTTGAAGCCGAAGGTATTTCCATAATCATGGTAGTGCTTCCACACTGATAGAATCCTGATAATTGTTGATGGAACTATCCCCATTATGACGATTCTGGTCCTTTTTTTTGGAAATTCTCGCTTAAGGCGAAGAAGAGCCTGATCGATCCCGTAATTTCCCACGCCGAAATTTACCACATTAGTTTTCGAGTATTCTGACAGAAACCATTCCCATGTCTGGTTGTCATCAATCTGCCGCGCAAACGTAAATGAATCCCCGTAACAGGAAATATCAGTTGGCCAATCTTCGTGTTCTGGATTCTTACGAGCGCCGTACTTATCAATATTGTATGTTGCAGCGCCATTCTTCCCTTTTTCTTCTTTTCTGGTATTAGGCTTGCGGATCCATCCCAGCTCCTGGTCGTAACCAGATTTGAAGAATTTTAATAAGCCGTCCCATGACAATTCCGGATTTTTATCCGCTGAAGTGATGATCAGCTGCGATCTCCTGTTTAATAATTTCACGACTGTAAATGAGAATATTTCTATTAGGATGACAGTTGTGATAACTATTTTGAAGCTGGAGAATGAGGGATATTTGTATATGACCAATCCTGCCAATAGAAACAAACTAAAGATGATTCTTTTTCTCATTCTACAACCTTGGGCTTTCCTCTATTATTTCTTTGTTTCTTTAATTCAAGAAATTGGATGAACAAGATGGCCATCCAATAGATATTGCCGAATATTGCCCAGAAGGCAAGCACCCACCATGACTTATTGAATATCGCGGCAAATAGCAGGAAGATGTAGAAAAAGCTCAAACCATAAATATTACGCAGCCATTCCCATTTTCCTAAACCAACAGGCAGCTGTTCCTGATATGGAGAAATTTCAGCTTTATAGTAATAGATGAGAGTATATTGTGTAGGGTAACTGATAATAGCAATAATTCCTAAAAGCCAGGCGAGGCGGTTTTGCAGCCCGATGACCAATGTGATAATGAGGATCTGAAAAGAAATAAATCCGAGGACCCCGTCCAACCATTGCCCAAGTATGGAACTTTTCTTTCTCTCTCTGGCAACCTGGCCGTCCATCATGTCAAGAACGTTATATGCAAATGCTAAAATCGCGCCAGTCAGGATGTTCCTGTATCCGCCAAGGCTGAAAAAATATGCTCCAATAAGCACTAGAATAAAAGAGATGATGGAAATCTGGTTTGCAGTTATGGGGGTATGTCTGGCAACTAATACTGCAAGCGGCCGGGCAATGATGTCAGTTGCAATCATCCCCCACTCTTTGTGGTGCCCGATAAAGTAAATTTTTTTCTTGTTCATTGCACGGCTTCCTGATAAATTTTTTTTAAGTCTGCAGCAATCTGCTGTCCAGCAAATTGTTTCGATCTCTGATAAGCTCTCTCAATGATATCTGTATTATCGCTTAGACACACACTTTTAATAGTTTGCGCCAGATTAATGTTATTTTTAACATTGGTCATGAATACACAATCATCAAATAATTCTTTTATCTCCTGCAGCTCTGCAGTAATAACTGGGGTCTTACAAGCCATTGCCTCAATTATGCAGGAAGGGTTGCCGTCGGTCGCAATCAGGCTGTTATAAGGGAGTACAACAACGTCAGCGAGATTTACAAATTCCTCTATCTGGATATCATCAACTTTGAATTCTACATGCTTTTCAATTCCCAATTCTTTGGCCATTTCTCTCTCTTTAGGGATGTAATCATATCTTGGCGCCAGAATAACCAATACGTCATCCATTTCATTGGTGAGAAAAGGGATCGCTTTCAGCAGATTATCAACACCCTTGTGGTTGTGAAATGAACCGTAATAAAAGACGACTTTCTTGTTTTGGTAACCGTGTTTTTTTTTTAATGCAGACTTATTTTGCGGATAAAATTTTTGTACATTGATAGGGGAATAAAGCAGAAAAATTTTCTTCTCTGGCACGAGTTTGAGCTTCATCTTAAAAGTTTTGGAAGGAACGGTGGCATACCGCGCAAGATTCAGTAAAGGATAAAGAATCTTGTCCAGTTTTTTTCGTGAATAGGATTTTAAGGAGTGGATTATCTTAGCTTTTGGAGCAAATATTTTTGCGAAGAGACTGCTTAACAGAAACAAGGGAGTTGCGCTGAAGCTGTGGATCACGTCAAACTTGAGGCCAAGATTTTTCTGAATTTTGCGCAAAGCAAGTCCATGGGAGAAGATCTTTCCGTATGAATATAAACGGTAAACAGGGACTCCTTCTATCTCTTCAAACATGGGGAGGTCTCCTTTCTTTTCGGCAATGATCATGACTATATGGTTCAATGCTTTAAGTTCTTTTGCAGTATTCAAAAGAGTAAGTGTTGTCGCCTCTTTGAAACAATCAAGAGAAATAATCGAGAATAGCGCGATATTCATACGGATAAATTCTTTTAAATAATTTAAATAGCTTATGGAAGTGTAAATTTCTTTAATACTGGTTTTTCTCACGCTTTTTTCATAATTCATTCTAGAAATTCATAATACTTAAAAACAAATTATCTCATATTTATGAAATATCATATTTTGAATTCACCACATTATCAAAATGATACCAAACGGCAAACCATTTGTTGAACAGAAAGATATACTTGCAATAGAAGAAGTATTGCGATCAGGCTGGCTGACTACAGGGCCGAAAGTTGCCGCATTTGAACAAGCTTTTGCCAGTTATGTTGGCTCAAAGTATGCAGTAGCTGTAAATAGCGGCACTGCTGCTCTTGAACTTGCCTTGCAATGCTTAGAAATCTCTTCTGGTGAAGTAATCACTACGCCGCTTACATTTGTGGCAACTTCTAATGCAATTCTTTATGGTAACCTGACCCCTGTCTTCGTTGATGTGTGTAGGGAGACGTTAAACATAGATCCTCCTAAAATCAGGGCAGCCATAACAGATAAGACAAAAGCGATCATCTGTGTTGATTATGCTGGACAGCCATGTGATCTAGATGAGATTAAAGCAATTGCGCGGGAACATAATCTATTCTTCATAGAAGATGCAGCGCATGCAATTGGGGCGGAATACAAAGGAAAACAAATTGGCAGCATTGCAGACCTAACTACGTTTAGCTTCCATCCGGTGAAAAATCTCACGACAGGAGAGGGCGGAATGATTACGACAGATAATGAAGAATTATATCGGAAGCTGCTCATCTTGAGAAATCATGGTCTGGACAAAGATGACAAGAAGTTTGGGGGAGATTGGTCATACAATCTAACTCATCTAGGGAGGAATTATCGGTTGACTGACTTCCAGTGCGCCTTAGGAATTTCGCAGCTGGAGAAACTTGAACGCGCGAATAAGAGAAGGGAAGAGATCGTCAGCTTGTATAGAAAAGGATTGTCTTCGCAGCCGCAGATTACATCTCTTGCGCAAAAAACAGATCGAAAACATGCCAACCATCTCTTTATTATATTGGTGAAGGGCGTAGACCGTAATGCCCTCTATAACGAACTTAAAAAAAGAGGAATTCAGGCTAACGTGCATTATATTCCAATTTACCGTTTTGATTATTATCAAAAATTTGAACTGGATCCGGCAAACTTTCCGGCCACTGAAGATGCTTTCATGCGGATGCTTACTCTGCCACTTTATGTAGAGATGAGCGATGCTGATGTCGAAAAAGTCATCGCCGAGGTCAAAGATTCAATACAACTACTTTTGGAGGGGCCACTATGAAAATTTTAGTTATAGGAAGCGGATCTATAGGCCGGAGACATGTAAGAAATTTGAAGGAGCTGTTCAATAAACGAGGAGATGGTGAAGTGTTTGTCTTTGATGTTAATGAAGATGCGCTGGAATTTGCGGCTCAGGGATTAGAAGTGCGTACATGCAACGATCTTGACAAGGCGCTTGCAGAAGCCGATGGCGTATTAGTCTGTACTCCAAACCATCTGCATGCTTCACTGGCTTTGAAAGCTGTGCAAAATGATTGTCATGTCCTTGTAGAAAAACCTCTCGCGCACTCTTTTGAACACGTCGATGAGTTACTGGCAATTGCAAAACAAAAAAATTTGACTGTAACGGTGGGTTATATGCTGCGGTTCTATGAACCATTACTTATAGTTAAGAGGATGCTTGAGGAGGGAAGGATAGGCAAGGTTTATGGGGCGAGAATTGAATTTGGCTCATTTTTACCTTCATGGAGGCCGACCCAGGATTACCGTAACAACTATGGGGCAATTCGGGCGCAAGGGGGCGGGGTGATACTTGATGTAATCCATGAAATAAATTATGCCCGCTGGCTTTTCGGTTCTGTTCTGGAACTATTTTGCATAGCTGGTAAGCAAAGCAACTTGGAGATGGATACAGAAGATTTTGCAGAGATTACCATGCGATGCGAAAATAATGTTGTTGTCAATATGCATTTTGATTACCTGCAGAAAGATTACAGCAGGTCATGTAAAATCATCGGAGAAAAAGGATTGGTAATCTGGGATTTTATAGGACACAAAGTGAAATTTTATGATAATGAGACTGGGACATGGCAAATTACGACCAATGAAAAGATGGATTTCAATAAAACGTATGTTGCAGAAGTGAATCATTTTCTTGATTGTGTCAGCGGGGCTGCAAAACCATTGGTTTCAGGGGAAGAAGCAAAAGAAGATTTGAAGGTTGCTTTAGCCGCATTAGAGTCAGCAGAAAAGAAGCAGGTTGTTAGGTTTCATAAATCTTAGTTAGGTAAAAAAAGATAACACAAATGGCAATAAGGGGAAAGAGGATATATTTAAGAGAACTTCAACCTGATGATGCGAGTGAGGAATATGTCGAATGGATGAAAGACCATGAAGTCACAAAATATATCACTGCAAGAAATCTAAATTTTGAGGATGTGAAGGCTTATATTACTGAGAAGAAAAATGCAAGGGATTGCTTGTTTTTTGGCATCTTTGATAATGAAACAAACATGCACCTTGGAAATATAAAACTAGAACCTATTGATGGGAAAAAAGCTACAATCGGGCTGCTTATCGGCAACAAGAATTATTGGGGGAAGGGGATAGGTCAAGAGGCGATGTCTTTAGCGCTTGATTATGCATTCGCGATGCTGGGTATTTGTGAATTGAATTTGGGGGTTGCTTCAGAACACTTGACGGCAATACGATTATATGAAAAACTTGGTTTTAGGATAGAAAAAATCAATAAAGGCGGCTGCCAATTTGGGGGAAGATCACATGATCAGCTAATTATGGTCAAAACGAGAGACGAATCACATGATGCCTAAAATTAAAGAAGGAAAGATAGAGATCATTGCAGAACTGGCGCAGGGTTTTGAAGGCAACCATAAGCTAGCTCAGCTTCTTACCTTGGGAGCGCTTAAGACAGATGCTGACGCAATAAAATTTCAGTTAGTCTATGCAGATGAACTGGCGACTCCAGACTATCACTATTACAAACTTTTCAAATCATTAGAGATGCCGCTGGAAATTTGGCGGGATTTAGTGACTATGATCCATACTGCAGGTAAAAAAGTTTATTTCGACATATTTGGGGAAGAAAGCTTACGTGTCGCTGCTATGCTGGAAGCAGATGGGATAAAACTTTCCACCACGGAGTTTTATAATTCTTCTTTGGTTGGTAAAGCGCTCAAAGGAAATTTTGCTAAAATCTTCATTTCGATAGGAGGGATCCCTATTGAGGATGTCCATGCGCTTATACATCGGGAATCCTTGCGGCCGGAAAAGATATGCTTCATGTTTGGGTTCCAAGCTGAGCCGACTCCTCTTGAATCAAACAATCTTAGACGTGTTACTGCTCTTTCAGCGGAATTTCCAGGTTTTGATTTAGGCTTCATGGATCATTCCTTAGGAAAGTCTGATGATGCTTTTTATCTTCCTGTCATGGCATTAGCGACCGGAATCACGTGTATTGAAAAACATCTTACCCTAGACCCGCTGCTGGAAGTTGAGGATTTTATTTCAGCGCTGACTCCAAGCAGGTTCAAGCATTTTGTTTCACTGGTACGAAGATATGAAACAGCACTGGGAAAGACAAGCTTAGAATTAACTGACCTGGAACATGAATACCGGAATAAAGCAACAAAAGTGGTTGTTGCTTTGCATGATCTTCCTAAAGGAACAAAATTATCAACAGAAAATGCTGCATTGAAGCGAGTTGGAGAGATGTTTAGGTCAAGCAGAACCATCAGGACGATGGAAACAGTACTGGGAAAAGAATTACTTTCAGCACTTAAGAAGCATGAGCCGGTTGTGGAGGAGTTAATATGAGAAAACTTGTCGCTGCAATAGCATGCCGCAACACCAGCTCACGGCTTTTTGCTAAACCGCTGCACAATTTGGACATTGCCAACAATGTTACTATTTTGGATTATCTGCTGCATCTGCTGCAAAAGATACCATGTATCAGCGACATTGTTTTGGGGATATCCGAAGGGATTGAAAATGAAATTTTTAAGGATTATGCGCGGAAACATAAGATTCGATTCATTGTTGGAGATGAAAAAGATGTTCTCCATCGGCTGATTTTATGCTGTGAAAAAGCAGAAGGGACTGATGTTTTTAGAATAACTTCCGAATCGCCGTTTACTTATTTTGAAGATATAGGGGCTGCATGGAATTCTCACCTTAAAAATGACAATGATGCAACGTTTATGGATAATGTTCCAGATGGATCCAATTTTGAAATCATCACTCTGGAAGCTTTGAAAAAATCGCATAACCAGGGCGAAGACAAACATAGATCAGAACTCTGCACGTCTTTTATCAGAGAAAATAAAAAACAATTTAAGATTGAGTTGAGAGATGTTCCTCCTGCGCTTCAAAGGTTAGATTTGCGGTTGACAGTAGACTATCCTGAAGACCTGATACTTTGCAGAGCAGTCTATGAAAATTTTAAAGATAAGGCCCCTTTGATCCCATTGAAAGAAATAATAGAGTTCCTAGATTTAAATCCTGCGCTGGTGCGGTTGACGTCTCAGTTTTGTGAAGAAGGGTATTCGACAATGTATAAATAAGACTGTAAATTATATTGACAAATAGAAATCATAAAAAATAGATAAGAGGTATAACGATGGAAAGAAATCTTGGAAAATCAAATCAATTATGGGAAGAGGGAAGGAAGCTTATACCTTGCGGCACACAGACGGCAAGCAAAGGGCCTGATCAGTTTGTGCGCGGTGTTTACCCCATTTATCTGCAGTCAGGAAGAGGATCACATGTATTTGATGTTGATGGCAACGAATACATTGATTATCCCTGCTCACTGGGAGCTATATTTTTAGGTCATGGCTATCCGAGGGTAGTTGAAGCGCTGCAGAAACAAGCTGAAGAAGGAATCACTTTCTCCCTGATGCATCCATTAGAGGTAGAATTAGCAGGATTATTGGTGAAAGAAATACCTTGCGCGGAGAGTGTAAGGTTCATGAAAAATGGTTCTGATGCCACAAGCGCAGCAATACGAATTGCCAGATCTTATACTGGAAGGGAAAAGATCGCGTATTGCGGGTATCATGGGTGGCATGACTGGTATGCAGCAGGCACAGTAAAGAATAAAGGTATTCCAAGCGTACTACAAGACCACCTATTTAAGTTTGAATATAACAACATCGATTCATTACAAAAGTTGCTTTCAGAGAATAAAGGGCAAATCGCCGCAGTGATAATGGAACCAGTTATCACTGAAGAGCCAAGAGAAGGATTCTTACAGAAAGTCAAGGATCTGGCTCATGAACATGGAGCTTTGCTCATTTTTGATGAAATGGTAACGGGATTTAGATTCGGTTTGCATGGCGCGCAGGGTTATTTCCAAGTAATCCCTGACCTGGGCTGTTTCGGAAAAAGTGTAGCAAACGGAATGCCCCTTTCAATTGTGGCGGGGAAAAAAGAGTATATGGATGAGTGCAACAACATTTTCCTATCGATGACATTCGGCGGAGAAGCGATGTCTTTGGCAGCAGGAGTAGCAACAATTAAAGAGATGCAGGAAAAGAATGTCGTTGAGCATATCTGGGAAATGGGAAAACGCTTTAAAGAGGGATTTAACAATATCGCAAAAGAATTAAACGTCAATGTTGAATGTTTAGGTTTCCCTCCTAGATTGAACTTAATCTACAAGGATGCGGCCGGGAACGCATCAACGGAAATGAAATCATTTTTCCTGCAAGAGACGATAAAAAGGGAGATTCTCATAGGTAACGTGATTTTTTTCAATTACTCGCATACTGTGGAGGATATCGAAAAGACTCTTACTGCCTGCAAGGAATCATTATTGTTGATGAAAAAAGGATTGGCTCAGGGAAATCTTAGAGAACTCATGGAAGGCGAACTGGCAGGAGAAGTTTTCAGAAAAAAATCGGAATGAGGTGTGTGCAACATGGAAAAAATATTAGTTACAGGTGGATCTGGGTTTATAGGCAAAGAAATAATTAAGGTTTTACAAGGCAAAGGTTTTGAGGTAAACATACTCGATCTTAACCCTACAGAAATAGAAGGTGTTAATATCTTTCGTGGTTCGGTGTTGAACCCAGAAATGATTGCGAAAGCGATTAGAGGATGCGCATATGTCATACATATGGCAGCAATCCTGGGAGTATCGAAATCAGCGTATGAGCCGGTAGAATGTTTGGACGTAAATATTTTAGGGACACGTAATGTCCTGCAGGCCTGCGTAATTCACGGGGTTAAAAAAATTTTGCTGCCTTCATCTTCGGAAGTTTACGGGGAACCGCAAAAGATTCCTATTGAAGAGTCTGATACATTACAACCTAAATCAGAATATGGTGTAAGCAAGTCAGTCTGCGAGGAATACTTGAAAGCATACAAGAAACAGCATGGCCTGGATTTCACAATTGTGAGGTATTTCAATGTATATGGCGAAGAACAACGGCATTCATGGGTGATGGCTAAATTTGTCAATAACGCAATTCTGGGGAAGCCTTTGAAAATATATGGCGATGGAAATCAGATCAGGGCATTCTGCCACGTCAGAGATGCAGCAGAAGGAACGGTTGCAGCATTGTTAAGCGAAAAAGCAAGCGGGCATGCATTAAACATAGGGAATCAGAAAGAAGTTATTTCTGTTAAGGATCTGGCTATGAAGGCTATCGAAATTGCAGGAGGGAGCGCGTCATTGGAAATGGTCCCTTTAGAAAACTCTGATCGATCTAAGGATAGAGAGATCTTTAAAAGAGTCCCTTCCACCGCTAAAGTAAAAACACTCCTTGGCTTTGAGGCTGCTATCTCTTTAGAAAGAGGGATGAAAGAGATGGTCGATTATAAGCGAGCTAATTTGAAAGTTGTTAAAGCGGATGTTGAAGATGCCGAAAAATATGAAATGCTGGTGGATGAAAACAGATGACTTATGGGAAGTATAGAGTTTGTGTTGTCGGCTTGGGATATGTAGGCCTGCCTCTGGCTTTGTTTGCAGCGAGCAGGGGGCATAAAGTCTACGGATATGACATCAACCAAGAACATGTTGCTGTCTTACGTTCAGGAAATTCTCCTTACAAGGATGAAGAGATAGGCAGGCAGGTCAAGAAATTTCATGAGCTGATAACATTCACTTGTTTGGAAGAAGCCATACAAAAAGTTGACGTGGTCATAGTCTGCGTACCGACTCCCGTCGATAATAACTGCAAACCAAATCTAAATCCGCTGATTTCTGCGTGCCAAACCATCGCCAGGAATACGCAGGAAGGACAACTGGTGGTTATAGAATCAACTGTTTTTCCAGGAACGATAGAAGAGATTGTCTGGCCAATCTTTGAAGGAACAATGAAGGTGGGAGAAAACTTTTTCCTGGCGCATTGTCCGGAAAGAATTGATCCGGGGAATAAGGTTTACACTTTGCCTACTTTGCCTAGGGTCTTAGGGGGAATGACAGAAAAATGCGCCGATAAAGCGTATCAATTTTACACTTCCTTGATAGATGCGCCGATAACCAGATTGAGCTGCATAAAGGCGGCTGAAACAACTAAAGTGGTTGAGAATATTTTCAGAGATGTGAATATCGCTTTAGTGAATGAATTGGCGAAATCTTTTGACGTTATGGGGATTGACACTGTTGAGGTGATCAAGGCAGCTTCGACAAAACCTTTTGCGTTTATGCCGCATTACCCTGGATGCGGAGTAGGAGGGCATTGCATCCCTGTTGATCCTTATTATTTGATAGAAAAATCCAGGGAGCAGGGATTTAATCCAAGAATATTAGCTTTGGCCAGGGATATCAATGAAGGAATGCCTCACTATACAATCCAAAAGATGAAAGATGCGTTAGGGAAAGCAGGGATTAAATTAGCTGAAGCAAACGTGATCTTATTAGGATTGTCTTATAAGAAAGATATTGATGACGTCCGAGAAAGTCCTGCCTTAGTGCTGGCTGATCTGCTGACTGAAGAGAAGATCAGGTTTGAAACATATGATCCTTATGTGCTGCACAAGTCGAGCGTTAAAGATCTTGATCTGGCATTACTGAATAAAAACTGCCTAATCATTGCGACCAACCATTCAGTTTTTGATTCAATAGGCGCAGAACGATTAAGAAGGAATGGGATAAAAGTTGTGATAGACGGCAGGAATTGTTTAGATAAAGATGAGTTGGTTGCGAAGGGAATTATTTATAGAGGGATAGGAAGGTGAATTGCGATACAATTTAATATTGAAAATAGGCTAATTGGAAAAGAACAACCTTGTTTTATTATAGCAGAAGCAGGGGTGAATCATAACGGCGATCTAAATACTGCAAAAAAGTTGATAGATGCCGCTGCTGATGCGGGAGTAGATGCTGTTAAATTTCAAATACTTACAGCAGATGGTCTTTATGTAAAAGATGCAGGTAAATTTACAAACGATTGGGGTAAAGAACACGATATCTATGAGGTATGGAAACAAACGGAAGTTCCAAATTACTGGATTCCAGAACTTTCCTCTTACTGTAAAAGTAAAGGAGTAATTTTTTTCTCCAGTGTTTTTGATGAGAAGGCAGTAGATCTGCTTAATCCTTATGTGGATGTATATAAGATTGCTTCATCTGAGACAACACATATTCCCTTGCTGAAGAAAGTTGCAAAGACCGGTAAACCAATTTTTTTCTCAATAGGCGGAGCTGATGTTGAGGAAGTGGTGGAAGCTGTTAAATCCATTAAGGAAGAAGGAAACAATCATATTTCCATCCTCTATTGTGTTCCAAAATACCCCGCTCCTTTTGGTCTGGCAAATGTTAAAGCCATAAAATCGTTAGAAGAGCAATTTCCAGATGCAGTTATTGGCTATTCAGATCACAGTTTAAATCCGGATCCAATCACTGTTCCAGTTGCTGCGGTTTCTTATGGAGCTAAGATCATCGAAAAGCATTTTACCCTAGATAGGAACATGGAAGGCATTGATCATAAAATGTCCCTGGAGCCTGATGAGCTTAAAAAAATGGTTCAAACTATTAGGGAAAACGAGAATCTAACCAATGCAGGTCGAAATATCAAAGTTGACCAAATTTTAGTTGGCGAAGGTTTGATCAAACCTCCCGAAGATTGTGAGAAAATTGTTAAATTCCTTAGGAGAACAATCTTTGCAGTAGGAGATATAAAGAAAGGGGAACTTTTTTCTGAAAAAAATTTAAGAGTGCTTCGCCCTGGGAACAGAGATGCTTCTGAAGGGATGCACCCAAGAGAATACCTAAATATTTTAGGAAAGGAAGCTAAACAGGATATTCCAGTATTAAGCCTGATAAAAAAAGAATATGTCAGTTAAAATTTCAATAATACTTAGGACTTATAATAATGGGGAGCTTTTGAAGAAAGCTGTTGAAAGCGCGCTAAATCAAAGCTTTAATGCTTATGAAATAGTTCTTATCGACGACGGCTCAACAGATAACACTAAGGATTTACTTAACACATTTAATAATCAAAAATTGAGGATATTCCACCAGGAGAACAAGGGAATGATTCAAGCAGGATATGACGGTCTTAAAGAAGCGAAAGGTGGGTTTGTTTGTTTTTTAGATGGAGATGATGAGTTTGGCACTTCTTTATTATCCGAATTATTTGCTTCTTTAATCGAATCTAATGATGCAATTTTTGCATACAGTGATTATATCGAGAAAAATTTGGCTAATGGTGAAGAAAAGATTATCTCGTGTGAAAATATTTTTAATACTTTAGCCTGCGGCGTTCTCTGGAAAAAATGTTTTTTGGATAAATTTGGCTTTTGGGATACATCGATGATTTTTCCAGAACATGATTTTCTACTTAAAGTTTTAAATAAAAATTATAAAGGCGTTCATGTTGCTAAACCTTTGTGGACTTATAATAAACATGCCAGTTCATTTACAGCAAATAAAGAAAAGGTTGAAAAAGGCAAGCATCAGCTTTTTAAAAAATATGGTGATCTTGCGGGTTTCAAGGATTATTGATTTTGCTGTATGAAACATATTGAAAATGACTTACGAAAAACCACAATACACAGAATATGGCTTGACTCAATGGAATTGGCTGGTTAGGCATAGGGAGAAATTTGTCTTAGGGGAGGGCACACAAATCGGCGCGTTCACCGTCATTGATGCCATGAATAGCATCACAATAGAAGACAATGTGAAGGTAGGTTTTAGCTGCGTAATATTAAGCAACTCGACTATTGATAATAAAGCTGGTCCTGTCGTCCTTAAAAAAAATTGCAAGATTGGGGCGAACAGCACAATCATGCCGGGAATAACAATTGGTGAGAATGCCGTAATCGGAGCAAACAGCTTTGTAAACAAGGATGTCCCCGCAAATGAACTCTGGTTTGGAGTTCCAGCACGGTTTCAGAAAAAACTCTAGATTACTATGCCTCTCGTCGTTGGGAATGAAGTTGCAAAACACTTATAAACAGTTATTCTCAGTTTTATAATATTCAACAATGATCTGATATAAAGGAGGAATTAAAATGCTACAACGATGTACTAAATGTGTGATGCCGGAAACTCAGGAAACGACTACATTTGACCAGCGCGGTGTATGCAATGTCTGTGTCAATCATGAAGTTAAGCAGGAAAATGTCAACTGGGATAAGAAGCGGCAGGAATTCAATGAGATTCTTGATAATTACAAGGGAAAATATGATTATGACTGCATAGTCCCTTTCAGCGGCGGGAAAGACAGCACATTTACGTTATGGTATCTGGTTAAAAAATGCAATCTTAAACCTTTAGTCATCTTATTTGATCATGGTTTTTTGCGTCCTACAGTCAAGGAGAACAATGAACGAACCATCAAGAAATTAGGTGTGGATTTTTTGCATTTCAGACCAAATTGGCAGGTTGTCAAGAAGCTGATGATGGAAGCATTAAAGCGGAAAGGAGATTTCTGCTGGCATTGTCATACAGGAATCTTTTGTTATCCGATGCAGATGGCAGTAAAGTTAAACATTCCCCTTGTAATCTGGGGTGAACCAAGTTCAGAATACACTTCTTATTATGGTTATGATGAAGCAGAAGAAGTAGATGAACGCCGTTTTAATAGGCTGGTCAATCTTGGCATCAATGCTGAAGATATGGTGGGATTTTTAGATGGCACGGTAACAGAGAGAGATATGAAACCATTCATGTATCCTAAATTACGTGATCTGAAAGCCATCAAATACAGATCCATTTGCCTTGGAAGTTTTATTCCCTGGGATGTAAAGAAACAGGTGAAGATTATTCAGGAAGAACTAGGCTGGCAAGGTGAGAAAGTAGAAGGAGTTCCACCTGGGTATGAATATGAGAAAATTGAATGCCAGATGCAGGGAATGCGTGATTACCTCAAGTTTGTAAAACGCGGCTGGGCCCGTCCTTCTCATCTAGCAAGTCTGGATATCAGGAATGACCGTATGTCTCGGGAGCAAGGCATAGAGATGGTGGAAAAATATGAAGGTTATAAACCAGCAAGCATTGATGTTTTCCTTGACACTCTTGACCTTAAGGAAGAAGAGCTGATGGACATCATGAAAAAGCATGAGGTTTCACCTTGGAAATTTGACTTGAGCAAAATGAGACCGGGAGAGAAACTAGCTGATCAGGATAAATGGGACAAAACAAAATAATTTTGATGAAATGAAAATCCTAAAATCACCTGCCCTTCGCAGCAAGCTGCGAGATATTCGCCGATTTTCGAGACTGATTTTCAGTCATTCCTCGCTGATCGTTGCAGAGCAAAGTGGTATTAGATCCAGCGAGGAATGAATTAAAATGATTGTGATTGTTGATAGCGGCTTGGCAAATTTAAAATCTATATATAATGCAGTTACAATTCTTGGCGCTGAAGCAAAAATATCCAGCGATCCTAAAGATATTGAGTTAGCTGAAAGGATTATTGTTCCTGGTGTGGGCACTTTTGCAGAAGGCATGGCAAACCTGCACCGGCTTGGTCTTGTAGAACCGCTGCGTAAGGCGCTGCTTGTCGATAAAAAACCTTATTTGGGAATTTGCTTAGGAATGCACTTGCTGGCATCGTGGGGGCATGAATTTGGAACTACAGGAGGATTAGAAATCATTCCTGCTGAAGTAAAGCGGTTTGCTTTTGAAAATAACTCCTTAAAAATTCCCCATATGGGATGGAATAATATCATCACGCAAAAAGATCATCCGCTGCTGGATTACCTTAAGAAGGATAAGGATTTCTATTTTGTTCATTCTTATAATTTCATTCCTGCATCTAAAGATTGTATCATGGCTACCTGCGATTATGGAGGGGAATTCGTTGCTGCGGTTGCAAAAGAGAACATTATCGGTCTGCAATTCCATCCTGAAAAAAGCCAGAAAAATGGACTTGCTTTCCTTGAGCGATTTATTGAGTGGACGCCTGAGGTGAGCAAACGTGCTTAAGCAGCGTCTTGTTCCAGTATTGCTGCTGCGAAATGGAAGGTTAGTGAAAACAATCAAGTTTGATGCATCACGGGACGTAGGCAATCCGATTACGCAGGCAAAAGTTTATGATGCCCAAAATGCAGATGAACTGGTATTTCTTGATATTCTCGCTACTACAGAAGGAAGGGGAGCATTACTTGACATTGTTGATAGGGTTACTGAAGAATGTTTTGTGCCGCTGACAGTAGGCGGCGGCGTTAAAACTGTGGAAGACATTCGGGCATTATTGAAAGCTGGCGCTGATAAAGTTGCCATCAATACGGCCGCAGTTGAAAATCCGCAATTTCTCAAGGAAGCAGTAAAGGTTTTCGGAAGCGCCAATATAGTCGTGTCTGTAGATTATAAAAATGTTGATGGAAAACAGAAAGTCTTCATCAGAGGCGGAAAAGAAGAAACATCCTGGAACGTTTTTGAGTGGTGTTGTGAAGTTGAGAGACTGGGCGGCGGAGAGATTTTACTGAACAGTATCGACCGGGACGGAACGATGGAAGGTTATGATCTTGAAACAATCAAGAGAATTGCAGAATCACTTAACATCCCGGTTGTCGCCTGCGGTGGAGCAGGGACGCTACAGCATTTATCTGAAGGACTGAAAAATGCAAAGGCATCGGCTGTAGCGGCAGGAAGCATCTTTGCATTTACTGACCAAAGCCCCATCAAGGCGCGTTTCTATCTGAATAATGCAGGATTGAATGTAAGGTATGGTGTTTGATGTTTTGTTAAACAGAAAAATATGTTAAATGATGCGTGTTGCGGAAGATAGCAGAAAGAACTGAGTTTAGAAAAATACTTAAAGAAATGTTAGTATGGTGAAATTATAATGATTGAAAATAATGAATATTCGTTGATAGAATTAAAAGAGATGGGATCTGAAATGTATGATCTCATAAAAAAATTGTTCCCGATTTGTAGAAGCATTACTGGTGATGGAGTTAGGGAAACACTAAATATAATTAAAGAGACTTTGGAAATGCCCCCCCCCCCCCCCCCCCCCTCAGAAAATAAGAGGAGAAGAGTATAATTCAAAGTTCCCTAAAGAAATAATCCCCTCTTTACAGATTGTAGAAATTCCTTCTGGAACCGAGGTATTTGATTGGAAAATTCCTAAAGAATGGAACATAGCAGATGCATACATTAAAAACTCGAAAGGAGAAAAAATAGTAGATTTTAAAAAATCTAATCTTCACGTTTTAAATTATAGTATACCGGTACATAGAACAGTTTCACTTACAGAATTAAAAAAACATTTATTTACGTTACCTCAACACCCAGAATGGATTCCCTACCATACTTCTTATTATAAGGAAAACTGGGGGTTTTGCATCTCACACAATCATTACGAAAATCTTCTGGAAGATGATTATGAAGTCGTCATTGATTCTTCCCTTAAGGATGGTAATCTTACATATGCCGAATTGATAATTAGAGGGGAGTCGGAAGATGAAGTTCTTATCTCTAGTTATTTTTGCCATCCCTCAATGTGTAATGATAATCTCAGTGGGATATCTCTGGCGACAAAACTAGCGGAATGCTTACAAAGGAAGAATTTACGCTATACATACCGTTTCTTATTTATTCCAGAAACAATAGGAGCTATAGCATGGCTTAGCTCAAACGAAAAAGTAACACAAAACATTAAACATGGACTCCAAGTCACTTGCGTTGGCGACAAAGGGATATCAACATATAAACGTAGTAGGCAGCAAAACTCTATTATAGACAAGGCTGCTGAAAAAGTTTTAAGAGACTCTAAAGAACCATATACAATTGTTGATTTTTTCCCTGATGGAAGTGATGAAAGACAATTCTGCTCTCCTGGTTTTAATCTGCCTGTCGGTTCGCTTATGCGCACAATGTATGGGAAATTTCCAGAGTATCATACATCTGCAGACGATTTGTCTTTTGTCCATCCTGAAGCTTTGTCTAATAGTTTAAGAAAATATTTAGACATAATTTATATTCTTGAAAACAACAAAACTTATGTGAGTTTGCAACAGAAGGGAGAACCTCAGCTTGGGAAACGAGGATTGTACTCCTTAATAGGCGCAGGCAAAGGGGACAGTTTCACTAATCTTGCAGAAATTCAATGGGTTTTAAACATGTCTGATGGATTCAATTCTCTGTTGGATATTGCAATAAGATCTCAAATTAACTTTAGGAGGATAAAAAAGGCAGCGGATGCTTTACTTAGTAAAGACCTGCTTAAATTATTTAAATCAAATTGTCTTGGAGAAGAACAATGAAAATAGGAATTGTGGGTGTGGGTCATACCAAGTTTGGAAATCTGACAGAAGATATTGGGGAATTAATGTTTAAGGCATGTACTGAAGCTTTAAAGGATGCAAACACAACCATAGACAAAATTGATGTAATTTATATAGCAAATTTTTCTAGTAGCTTTGTTAATCAATGTCATTTACCTGCACTTCTTGCAGCTAGGTTGGGAATCAACAAGGAGATTATTAGAGTCGAATCAGCATGTGCATCAGGAGGTATTGCACTTAAAGAAGCTGCATTCGCGATTCTTTCAGGGATTCGTAAAACTGCGCTTGTCGTTGGAGTTGAAAAAATGAGCTCAACACCAATCGAAAAAACAACTTATATCTTAGCTTCTGCAGCTGGCCCTATAGAAATACAACACGGAGCAACATTTCCCAGTTTGTATGGTCTCATTGCTAGGGCTCATTTTAATAAGTATCAAACTTCAGAAAGACATCTCGCTGAAATTTCAGTAAAAAACCATCTAAATGCCACACTAAACCCATTAGCTCATTTTCATAAGGAGATTTCTGTTGAAGATGTGTTAGATTCGAGAGCAATTGCCTCTCCTCTTAAACTTCTTGATTGTTCTCCAATCTCTGATGGAGGTGCAGCTGTTGTACTTTGCAACGAAGAGATCGCTTCACATGTTGAAGATGTCGTTTATATAATAGGCATTGGACACGATGTTGAATCAATTTATTTAATGGATAGGAAGGATCTAACAGTTATGCCTGCCGTAATCAATGCTGCACAAAAAGCTTACCAGATGTGCAATTTGACGCCAGAGAACATTGACGTTGCAGAAGTACATGATTGTTTTACTATTGCTGAATTAATTGAGATGGAGGATCTCGGGTTCTGCGATAAAGGAAAAGCAGGCGAGATGATAAATTTAGGCGAAACTAAAATTGGCGGTAGAATTCCAATTAATACTAGCGGAGGTCTAAAAGCAAAAGGTCATCCAATAGGAGCTACAGGGATAAGTCAAGTAATAGAAATTGTTAAACAACTACAAGGAAAAGCAGGAAAAAGACAAGTTAAAGATGCTAAAGTAGGCTTGTGTTGCAATATTGGGGGTTCTGGGTCTACTGCAGTTGTCAGCATTCTTAGTAAGCTACACAAAAAATGAAATGGAAAATAATTAGTTTCTCAAAGATCAATGCACCTCCTCCTTATACCTCAAGTTATTTTCTTGCTCTTATAGAAGATGAAAATGGACAAAGAGCTGTAGCTCAAATCGATAAGGGATACAATAAAATTATTGCTATAGGAACTCTTGGGGTGATTACAGAAAACGAAAGCCCAAATGGTAAAATAACGGCTTTTACTCCCGACGATGGGATTATAGAAGAGATTACACGGGTCGCCATTGTTACCGGAAGTTCTAGAGGAATTGGAAAAGCAATTGCTTTAGCACTAGCAGAAAAAGGGATGTGTGTAGTGATAAATAATAGTTTTCGAAATGAAGAAGGTCAGAAAGTAACTGAAGATTTAATCAGAGCCGGGAAAAAAGCTATTTATTTACCTGCTGCAATTAACGATATGCTTCTGGTAACTGAAATGGTAGAAAAGACTATAACCACATTTGGCAGAATTGATTTATTAGTAAATAATGCAGGAATTACCAGAGATAAGAAAATAGATAATATGAGCGAACAAGTATGGGATGAGGTTATTTCTACGAATCTGACCGGTACCTTTTATTGTACAAAAGCTGTGCTTCCTTATATGCAAAAACAAGATTCAGGTTGTATAATAAATATTTCTTCTATCGTTGGTGAAATCGGAAATGTGGGGCAAGCAAATTATGCTGCATCAAAAGGCGGGATGATTGCTTTTACAAAAACTCTTGCCAAGGAATGTGCTTCTGCTGGAATTAGAGTTAACGCAATAACTCCAGGATTCATTAAAACAGACATGATCGGATCAATCCCAAAAGGAATAATGAGCGATATTATAACTGATATACCTCTTGGAAGATTAGGAAAACCAGAAGATATTGCTAACACTGTTGTTTTCTTATCTTCTTCAGAAGCTGAATATATAACTGGGCAAGTAATTGGGGTAAATGGTGGACTACGAATGTGATTTTAAAATATGATTACTAAAAAAAAACTAATAAATGATTTGAATAGATTAGGGTTAACAAAAGGAGATATTGTACTTGTACATAGCTCATTTAAATCTTTTGGCGGCGTTGAAGGTGGCCCTCAAACATTCATCGACTCTGTCTTAGATGTTATTCAAACCGAAGGAACTTTAATAGTACCAACCTTCAACTTTGATTTTTGTGAAGGAAAACCATTTGACGTAAGACATACACCATCACATATGGGGATTATAACTGAACTTGTGAGAAAGAATCCGGAAAGTAGACGATTATTGCACCCCATTCATTCCTTTTCAATAATAGGAAAGTTGTCTGAAGAACTTGGTAGTCTGCAGTATAAAAGCACCTATGGAAAAAATTCTCTTTTCGCTAGGTTGAGAGAATTTGATGGAAAAATTATGATTGTAGGACTTGAGTATAATCAGAGTATGACTTTTTTTCACCACGTAGAAGAGATGGAAGGTTGTGATTACCGTTACTTTAAAGAATTTACAGGTGAAATTACAGATCATAATGGCAGAACGTACGTAGATTCATTTACTTTTTTTGTGAGAGATTTAGATAAGGGAGTAGAAACGCAAGTGAACCCCATGGGAGAATTGCTAGAAGAAAAAGGTGTTGTCAACATACAAAAGATAGGAAAGGCTACAGTGAAACTCATGAGGGTTAATGATGCATATAGAATTACTGCTCAAGAGATGAAAAAGAATCCTCTTTTGATGTATGGTATCTCAAATAACCACTAAGCATCCGACAAGATAAAGGTTGGTTTCTGAATATCTTTAGCATTACAAGGTGTGCATGTGGCAGTTGTTCACTCCAGTCTGATTATGGGAAAAAGGCAACTATTATTTTGTTTATTGTCGTACATGAGAAATTACTTATGAATTGTTGGAAAGTTCATAAATGAGATCTGCAACTCTTTCATGTGAACGGCCGTCAATCTCTCCACAGAACTTCCGGACTATTTCTCTTCTTTTCTCTTTAAACCTATCCTGCTCAAGAATCCTTGAAATTTCTGGGGCGATTCCAGCCTGAGGTGTGGTGATGACAGAGGCAGCATCAGCAAACATACTAAATTCTTTGTTAGAAATTTTAATGTTGATTACCGGCTTATCTAATATCATTGCTTCTATCGCAGCCGTGGAATCAAAGTGTAGAAAAATATCACATCCGGCAAGGAGCTTGTAAAATGTTCTCCTGTCCTGCTGATGCAGTACTCTTACGCTGTCATATCCCTTTCTTCTAATAAGACGCTGATATAGTTTATACTGAACTTCCGCAGGATGAAGCTTCAGTGTCACAGAAACGTTTTCTATTTTTGTTATTTCATCAAGTACTTTTTCAATCTGCTGCCAGTATTCTTTTTTTGACAATGATCCGTCTTCGACGGCAGGAGTTGTAGCAAGCAGTAACTGAAGATCTTTACCTGTCTTTTCCTTTTCTGAATTTACATGATCAATAATGCCATCAAATATAACTGGTCCAGTTATCACAATATCATCTTCTTTTACTCCAGTCTCCATAAGTTCTTTTTTTGTTATTTCTCCAAAAACAGCGCATTTTGTATCGTTCAACAAGTCAGGATTTGCTTTGGCCATCCCAGCTCCGTGCTGGACCAGAACAGCAGGAATATTCTTTTTTTTTGCTGCAGCCAGCAGCGCCTTTTCGAAAAGATTGTGAGGCGCTGTAAGCACACAACATTGAACTTTTTCAACTTCAAGTATCTTTTTCATGATCTCATAATTTATGCAAAGGATTAGCAGCATCTCTTCTGAGAAAAACAATTCAAAGTGATATCGCAGATACGGCCAATATGAGACGGCATCTTTAGATATAAGATCTTTTTTTACCTCCTCATTGATGTTTCTCCATTTAAGGGCTAACTCTGCGGCAATCTTCGCGGCTTTCCTTTTTATATCTTCATCATAATAATCGTAAACTATAGAATAAGGAACTTTTTTTTCATCCCTGCTGGCAAGAGGATCGGCTAAAAGGATGAAGGCTTCTTTCTTATTCTCTTCTCTTATTTTGTCAACTATGTTCTGTATTCGAAAAATTTGATTACCATTGTTAATATGGTTAGTGTAAGAAAGAAACAATACCCTAGAGGGATTTAAATTCTTCTCTTCAGTTAATTTCTTAGAAAATTTCTTTTTTCTAGACTTATTTATTTTTCTCATTTCGTTGATAGAAATAAAATGTTTAAGCAAATTTGCTTTTATTGTTAATGATAAACTCTCAAGCGCAGTAATCTTTTTCCCAGCTTGCATCTGTGAGAAAGTGTTTATTGGCTTAAACATCATGTATTTGAAGAAATATTTTTTCCAGAACCACCACAGGGGAATACCATCTATCTGAAATAATTCATCAAAACTTTTTCCATCGATCTTTTTCTTAGACCATCCGCCGATGTAATAATCAATGTTGTTATCTTCATACTTCATTTGCATAATTGTATCTGAAATTATGATAAAAATGGAAAATCTACTCGCTTAATTTTCCAGTATAGGTAAACATCATCACCTGCTTCATACCTTGAAGATTCTTGACCTCTTTAAGCAAGGAATCTTCTTTTGCTTTCTTCACCATTACTTCAATCGTCTTCTCGTTAAGATTATCCTGTAAAGTGGTGCTTCTAAGCTTGTATTTTTGGCAATATTTTTGCAGGATTGAATCTAAGGTTTTATAATCCAGCGCGGTGTACTTCAAGACCATCACGTACGGCTCTTTAAAAGTTACATTTCTTGAAAGCAGCAGCAAGACAATACCGATGAATATTGATGAAGTGATTGACAGTTTGTAGAACTGAACTCCATTGACAATACCAACTGAAATAGACCAAAAGATAAAAGTGACATCTTTTGGATCCTTAACAGCATTCCTGAATCTGACGATGGAAAGCGCGCCGATCAATCCTAGTGACAAAGCAAGATTTCTGCTTATCCCTATCATTATCACTGACACTACAAGTGAAACGATGATAAGCGTTACATTAAATTCTCTTGAGTAAAGAACTCCTGAATAGGTTTTCTTGTAGATGTAAAAGATAAATAGGCTTGTGATGAATGTTATAACCAGACTTATGACGATATCAGCTGAAGTAATAGTTGTCCCGAACTGCAAACTTGTGATTAAGTCTGCTATATTAAGATTTTCTGCCATATTATTAAACCTCCATTCTGCTTATGCAATACTTGCTTATTGCGCTGTTTACGAATGAAACTGATCTGAAAATATCGGTAATCCATTCTGGGATATAATGTTCAAACTTAATCTCCATAATCACCAAATTCTGGTCTAATATCCTTTCTTTGATGATTTGCTGATCAAACATATTCAAATTTATCGTGTTTCTGGAAAGGTTCTTGTCAAAGGTTATCCGGATGTTGTTTATCGGCCAGGTGTATGCTTCCCTTTCGTAATCAACCAGCACTACTGGGTGGTATTTATACTTTATGAATTCACAATATATTTTATTGAGGGTAAGATCATTATAAGACAAGAGACTATCATATTCCTGATTTAGCACTTTTAAGGCATCTTCTTTTTTAATAATAGCAGTCTCCTTAAGAATGGAATTATTTAATTTGTTCTTGATTTCAAATTTTACCAGTCCATTTTCCTTCCCGTATATTCTTAACCTATACTTCTTCCGTTTCTCTATACCTTCCAGTTTTTCATAAAATGCTGAGTCAAAGAGTGTATCAAAATAGACGCTTCTCACAAGATAGCCTCCATTTGGACAGTTATGTTTATCTGGATGCAATGCTGCCTTCAATATTGTTGACAGCTTAATATAATCAAGGTAATTGACGTAAAATTTTAATTCCTGCCTCTTGACTTTCAACATTATTTTTCCACCTTGTACTTTTCAACGGTCATGAAAGCTCCATCAACATCATTCCAAAGGACTGCTTCGTATAATTTATCTTTATCGTACGGCTGGAGGTTAATATTATAAAGATGCGAGAGGCCGTCTTTTTTCGACATTTCAACGTTGGTAATAAATCGGTTCTCATGAAAATATGCATTCCCTCCGCCAAAAATAGGTTTCTTTTGGTATGCATAAATTGCGATATTATTTCCTTCAAAAGTATTGTCAATAAAAAAAGCATGAGATTTATCCTTAACTGCGGCTCCCATGTTGTTTTTTTGAAACAAGTTTTGGGATAAAATTACATCAGTATTTTCTCCTATACTAACGCCTTTATCCTTGAAATTAAGAAAGATATTCCCCTTTACAATCACCTGCGACCCGCTGAAGTCAAGCCCATCGCCGTTGTCGTCGGCATCCTGTAAATTTTCTTCAAAGTGCGAATTTTCTATAACTCCTTTGCAGAAATCGCAGTCAAACTGGTCGGCGAAGTTAGAATAGAAGGAGGTTTTTCCAATGCTAACATCTCCATATTTTATATTGAGGCCGTCATCAGCATGGTTATGGTGTATGATGCTGTCATGCATATCTACGTCCATGTAATGTATGGATAATCCTCCTGAAAAGAAAATGCCATTTATGAACTTTTCACTGCCTCCTGAAAGATCAAGCCAGCTGATGGTTGTTTTTTCTTTTCCGCTGCCGATAATTCCAAATGTCCCGAACGGTTTTTTTTCATCGAGAGCTCTGATAATGACGGGAGAAGCGCTTGTTCCATGGATAGAGAGGGGGCTGTAAGATACGATTGAGACACCTCCGGACAATGACAAGACCGTTCCATCTTCAATGTTGAATCGGGTAAAAGCAGGGATGATGAGATTTTCATCTACGGTGTATGCGCCCCTTCGCAGGATTAATTCTCCGTTTAGAAATTCCCAGTTGAACTGAGGGTGCATCAATCTAAACTCATCAAATGAGATGGTTTTTCTCTCGGGGTAATAATCGTTGCCATCCGCAATCTGGATGTATGTGTCTTCAGCCGGGATCATTTTTTTTGTTATATCGTTCATCATACTTATCTGGGTGTCTTTCAGCAGAACTTTGTCAGCGTTATCAAATAGGATTTCAAGAACGTATCGTTGTTTTATCGGATACATCTGTTCATCCAGCCCTGCAGAAAAATAGAGATTATCGGTGAATCCGCTCATGTCAATTGAGGAAGAGTTGGCAATGAACCCTTTTTCCGAATATACTTTTCCTCTTTCATCAGTATACTTGAATGTTATTGTTCCATCATATTCCTCGGCTAATTCCAACAAAAGATTGTCAAATTTTATTTCAGCGATGGAATCTGGAAGAACTTCTATACGCATAATATTGCCTTTCTGAAAAATGTTGAGGTATGTCTTGGAATACTCAAGATTATTTTTTATTATCTCAAAATTATTCCTTACAGCTTCCTGATATCTCTTAAGACGATATTTTGTATACCAGCTGCTCAGGACATTTGTCTTATAAGAAACAGAGTAGGGATAATAAAATTCGCTCATCTTGTCTATTTCTACAAGAATCTGCTGGTTATCTGAGACATAAGAATACACTTTCTTATTGCGAAGATGTCTTATCTCTTTGTTCTTTGCTATAAGCTTGAACATGGGAGCTTCCAAGTTAAGGTTATGTTCAATTCCACCTTGCTCTACTTTAAGGATTCCAAGGCTTTCAACTTTTGGCACTGGATAAAATAGTCCAGATACAGTGTCGTAGGCGAGATTAAGATTATCTCCTCGGATGAAATGGTTTGTTCCTACAATCCATCGCAGGGCTTCAAATGAACTGATTTGGTCTAAGTTAAAGAATCGGCTAATTTGATCAGCATCACCCTCGTCAATGGCGGCGAAAAGATTATTGACTGCCTGAAGGATTTGAGGATTAGCGTTATTATTAAAATTGAGGTTACTAATCTCATCGTCAAAAAAAGTTCCATGATCTGGTCCTTTGAACACGCCATGATAAGTTTTATCAGCGTTGTTTCTGGGATGATCATCTAAATAATTATCGGTTGTCTTAATCAGTACGCATCCGGGACACTTGTTCTTCTCAAAGAAATCTGCATCTATTTTTTCCTGAAGGTAATATAATCCCTGCGGCACTCCGTTTATCTTCAATGTGATGATGTCATCACGTATGTTGAATAATCCCAAGTCATTTGCTATCATTCTGGCAATCCTTCCTGATAACTGACGATCTTCAAAGATAATCAGGTTAAATTCACTCATGCTGTCAACAGAATTATCATTAAGTTTGATCTTGTATGACTTTAAATGATTCTCCCAATGATTCTGGAAATCACCATGCAGCCTCACTTTCACATCATACACTTCTCCATCAACAGTAAGTTTTGCCTTTTTCCAATCCTCGTTCAGTTCAGGCACCAGATATCCCCTCTTGACACTTTCTTTTGAAACTAGATTGAAATATTCAATGTCGCTTACTGAGAACTGAAGATTGTATACCGGCATAGATTCATCCAGCAAATTTTTCTTCAATCTAAAGATGTTTATCTCATCAACTATTCTCAAAACCTTGTTTGCTCTTTCTCCAATAACTTCTGTCAAGGAAATTCCAGTTTCTTCCCCAATCTGTCCAACAACATCATATAACGGCTTAGCCAGATAGCCGCAGACTAAGAGAATGACAAAAAAAAAAATACTTCCGCAGATGAGATACATCCTTTTCTTGCTAGTTTTCATAATGATATCAGACAATTTCTTATAAATCATTGTTCACACGCTCTAGCAGTATGTTACGGCAAAAAGTACCTTATAATGATTATGATTTATTATTCATAAACAATTATGAACAGATCTTAACATATTGTCTATAACACTAAAAGTTTGACGCGCATAAAAAGATTAAGTGAAGATATATTTTTAATTTATGGCGGAGGCACAAAATTCTGTTCGGAATTTTGAGTCTTTTGGTATATATGAACGCGTGAATATGAGGTACGAATATTTAGTGCTTTCAGTTTATAACTTCTTGTTCAGAAAAAAATTTCCGGTACCATTCAGCTGTCTTACACAATCCTTCATCTAAATCGTGCTTTGGCTGCCATCCCAGTAATCGCTGCGCTTTCTCGTTGGCTAAGTATTGGCGGTCAATTTCACCAGGCGCATCTTGTTCAATAAATGGTTCCTTATCTTTTCCAAGAACCATTGAAATCGCTTTAACCATCTCAAGCACACTGACAGGTTTATTTGTGGAAAAGTTAAATGCTTCTCCTTTAATTTCATTTCTGTGAAGATTTTCTGCAAGAGCCAAGTAACCTGCAACTGCATCTTCCACATAAAGATAATCCCGTTCAGAACTGCCTCCTCCTCTTACTACAAAATCCGTTCCTCGTTCCAACCAGCTGATGGCTCTGGGAACAATTCTGCTGAAGTTAAGATCTCCCCCACCATAAATATTACTCTTACGAGTTACAGCGACGGGCATATCATACATCTTTGCGTAACTTCTAGCAATAATGTCTGCACAGGCTTTTGAAGCATCATAGGGATAAATCCCTTTAAGCTCACTCTCTTCAGTATAAGGCAGCTGTTCATGAATTCCATAGGCCTTATCAGTTGACGCGACGATGATTCCTTTGAACCCCCCATAATTGGCATTACGGACAGCTTCCAGGATTGTCCAGGTTCCTTTAATGTTGGTCTCAAATGTTGAGAGGGGCGAACTATTTGCGATGCTGACAATCGCTTGCGCCGCAAAATGAAAGACATATTCTATCTCATACTCATTAATTATGCGCCTCATCAGAGAATAATCTGTGACATCTCCTTTGACAAGAGTTACCTTATCAATAATCTTATGCAGTTTTAGGGCTGATCCTTTACGATCATCACGCGCAACTACGATAACATTCGCGCCTTTATCTACAAGAGTCTTTGCTACCCATCCCCCGATAAAACCATCGGCGCCGGTAATAAAAATATTTTTATTATTCCAATCCATTGTTTAACTTCTATTTTCCTTCCACAATCTGCTTTTTAAAGATTATGGTATTTAAGAACATCATTATACTCTTCAATCAATTTTTCTGTGAAACTATCCCAGCTGAATGATGCGGCTAGTGTTCTGTTTTCCTGACCATGTAAAGTTATTTTTTCGGTGTTATCCATCAATTCTTTTATTGCCTTAACCATGTCATCTATGCGTTCTTTTACTACAACCTTGCCGGCGAATCCAAAGGGGATGGTCGAAACAATACTGCAGCCGGAAGCCATAGCTTCTGCAATAACAAATCCAAATGTTTCGCCGTATGAAGGAAGGAAAAATACTGCGGCTTTTCCAAATGTTTCATATAACTTCTGGTCATCTTTTCTTTTAAAGCCAATAAATTCCACATTTGCAGTTGCCAATCTGCGCATTTTCTCTTCTTCTTCTCCGGAGCCCATTATCACAAATTTAATTGTCGGAAGTCTTCGCGCGACTTCCATAAGATCATAAACTCCTTTCTGTTTTTCCAACCTGCCGCTAAATAAAACGAAATTATCTTTCTTCAAAGGAATGAATTTTTGCGTATCGATTCCTGGGTTGATTACGGAGCTATTTTTTTCATTGATATGTTTTAGTCCTTGCTGTCTAGAAGAATCACGTGAGAAATTACTTAAAAAAATAGTCTTTGCAAACGATCTTTTCACTATTTTTTTCTCTACAAATTTGGAAACGACTCCAGACAAGCCTGGACGCAATTTTTTCCATTGCTCCCCCCAGTAACTCATCACCAGGCAGAGAACAGGCTTTTTGGCAATTTTTCCAGCAAGCCAGCTGGGGAATGCAGCATTGTATGTCGCTGTCTGGATGATGTCTGCCCATCGCGCTTGTTTTAGGATGGGAAGAAATGCAAAATTCATAGCATATCTGGGAATGCGCAAACGGGTAGTACTTATGCCTTCATACGATCTGATTGAGGGATTACCTGTGGTGATGACTCTTACTTCATGACCAGCTTTCTTGAGGTTCATGGCCATTTCATACACTAGCTTCTCGCCGCCTCCTACAAAGTCAGGGGGATACAGTTCATGAGTAATAAGTATTTTCATTGTCGTAATTGTTTGTAAACAGTAAGATAGCTGTCAATTGCCTTGTTCCACAGAAATTTCTTTGGTTTACTTACCTTAACATCACCCTGCGCAGTCTTCACAATCTTTTCGGCCAAATCCTTTGGATCACGCGCTTTGCATAAGTTGTATTTTCCTGAAATAACTTCCGGTATTGAACCTATGTCGCTTGCAACAATCGGCTTTTCAAGTGCGGCAGCTTCAACCACATTATATCCAAACCCTTCAGATGTGGAAGGTATCACCACGCAGTCAGCGGCATTGATGAGATAACCAAGTTCAAGATATGTTTTTGACGGGTGCAGTAAAATTTCCTGCTCTATCCCTAAATCTGCAATAATCTTCCTAAGTTTACAATATTGTGATTGATATTTCTCTTTTGAGCCAAGCATGAGATGAAGTTTCGCTTGAGGAAGTTTCAGTTTAATTAACGGTACAGCCCGCAATAAATATTCAAAGCCTTTACTAGGACCTGGTCTACCCCACGAAAAATAAATAAATTCATTATTATTTATAACTTCAGGAGCCTGGAATTTTTTTTTATTCCAAAACTTATAATCAAGACCGTTATGTATTGTAATAGCTTTCTTTGGACTTATGCCGATTTTGAGCAGATCTTTTCTGGTTGCCTCTGAGACACAGATATATTTGTCATAAGGGAGGAGATAAATACATTTTTCTAAGAACTCATGGATTAAATTGCTAAACCAGGGTAAGTTGGTTACCTGCGACCATTTTCCAATCCATACTTCATGGATTGTAATTACAATTGGCTTTCCCGTAACCATTGCTGCTAACCAGGCAGGGGGAGCGCCATTGAATGTGGTTGTCTGAATGATATCGTGCTTTCTGGCCAACGAGATTGCCTTCTTAATGGCTGTGATTGTAAAAACATATCGTGAGAAGAGAGAAGGGACTCTCACTACATCTACACCGTTTATCACTTCTCTTTTCTTTGTTCCTTTTAACTGATGTGTGAGAATGGTGGCTTGGTGTCCTTCTCTGACGTACCGCTCAGCTAAATTCTTAAAAACGACTTCGGCCCCTCCATAATGCGGGACGTAATTTTCACAGATGAACAAAATCTTCATTTTTCTTTCTGTGCTTTCTCAACAGCTTCCTTCCTCACCAAAACTTCCATCTTCCTTTCCATCTTCTTGGAAAGGCTGTAATTATAGAAGCCTAATCCTAACAGAACAAAGAATCCTAACACTACAAAGAAATCAAGTCTTCTGTAAAAATTAAGCGGTTCGATGACAAAGTCAAGTATGGAAGGAACGATGGCAACCAGGATCATGACGATCCAGCCTGCAAACCAGGCATAAAGTTCCATGTTGCTCAATTCTTTTCTTTTATACTTTACAAAAGTAAAATATAACATTGCAGTACCAAATATCACTCCCAGAAATTGTATCCAAAATGTAGTTGTCATTTTAAAAATTTGCTCCCGACCATTTTCATCACTATCTTTGCTCCGTCTATCACAGTTGTTCCTTTGTATTTATCTGAATATATTGTTTCAATGGGGATCTGTGAATATTTTAATCTATTTTTGCTGGCCTTGATGATCATTTCTGTTTCCATGTAGTAATCTCGTGAATCCCAGCGTACTTTTGTATATGCTTCTGCGGTAAAAGCTCTATAGCCGCATTGTGAGTCTTTGATATGTCCCCCGCAGGTTTTTTTTAAGATCGTATTGATAACATTGTTGCCAAATCTTAATACTAATGGCATGACCTCAGATTCTTTACGATAACTGAAGACTATATCGTTATTTTCTAATTCCTGTAAAAACTTTGGAATCTCTTCAGGCTGATGCTGTCCATCTGCATCAAGGACAACCAATTTTTCAGCTCCTTTAACTAAGGCATAATCGCAGCCAGTTTTTAACGCCGCTCCTTTGCCCATGTTAACCTGATGTCTCAAGACAACTGCGCCTTTTTCTTTTGCATATGCAAAGGTCTTGTCAGATGATCCGTCATCAACAACAATTATGTTATCGGTGTATTCTTTGACTTTTGCAATCACTTGGGAAATTCTTTCCCCTTCATTATAAGCAGGAATGATTACGTAATTATTCATGGCTATTTTGTTAAGAAAATTGTTTATATAGATTATGGAAGATTAGGCAGTGTAGAAAAAGTCATCATAATAGCCAAGACGCGCAGAGAAGAAACTACTTCTCTGGCGTGCAAAAGTGATGGTTTTCACTTTTTGCATGTGAATTTTGCTAAGCTTCTGTGACAGGAACAGAAGTGAAAATCATCAATAACAGATTTGTTTACCAACTATTTGTCATCAGATTTTCACCAAAATTTACGGCTATGGTGATTTTTTCTACAGAGCTGGAATAAAATCATTTTTTGAGCTAGGCAGCGAGTCCTGAAACAAGTGATTTTAGAAAATCGCAACCGACACGAGAAAACAAGTTTTCTGGGGGTTCCTATGAACCTTCTAGCGTTCTCGTGTTTAAATTTTTAGGCGGACTCTAGGCGGCCCAGCCCAAAAACTAAACAGTAATTACCTTCTATCCTGCAAATAAATCAAATGATACCCAAACTGTGTTTTTACAATGCCAGATATTTCTCCTTCCTGTAAACTATATACAGAGTTTTCAAATTCTGGAACCATCACTCCTTTACCAAACCAGCCTAGTTTTCCTCCGTTTGCTGCAGAACCAGGATCTTCTGATTGTTGTACTGCCAGTTCTGCAAAATTCTCAGGGGTTGCCAGATCTTGAATCTGAGTTATTATACCTAATGCTTCTTCATCAGTTCTGCCTTCACTTAATATTAAGATATGTGAAGCATACACTTCATCCTTAGGCAGGAAGAAAACTTTGTTTTCCTGCCCGCATTCATAATCAACCTTCCAAGTAGCTATTCTTCCGCCGGTAAATTGTCTGACGTCATCAAATTTACTGAAACATTCTAAACCATGTCCGTCAAAGAAAAACAATCTGGTGAACATGCTTGCTGCCTGCAATGGATCGGTGATCATCATCGCATAATTGTCCCCTGAAGGGATAAGCACTGCGGAAAATCCGGAGGTCTTGTCGCTTGAAAATTTCTTTTCCACTACATCATCTTTAGCGGCATAGACCAAAGAGTTTGGTGTAACTCCAGGATTATTATCAATAGTTACATTATAAGTGTTTAAATCTACCCTTAAACTAACTTCTCCGCTCTGGAATGGCACGACACATTTAACATCAGTATCCGTCAACATGTCACAGCCTCTAACTGAGGAGAGGTAACCTGGCCAGGGGGCAATCCACTGGTCCCCTTTAGTGGTCTGGATCTCGTAATGCAATTTTTCAGCCTCTTCCTGAGTAACATTAAATTTTTCTGTAAGGTATGTTACTGCTTTAGCTCTTGATAACTTATTAGTATTCTGGTACATCGTAGCCTTTTTAAAATCCCAGCTGCCAAAATGTCCCCAGACGCCGGCTTTACCAACCATATCATCTGAAGTGATGTAATAACTTGGGATCAAGTCTTCACAGTGCGTGTAATTAAGCATCACAGTTGCCTGTTCTTTTGTAAGTCCTAACTCTTGATATTTCAAGAAGGCTTGATCTCTGTCTGGTACGTTAACTATTTGATGAAGAATATTGGCTGACCTCAAACTGTCATTGGCGATAAATTCATCTAATTTTGCGAACGAAGTTCCCTGAGCGCAATTGAGCACTCTTAAGATACCTATAGCTTCAGTTTCGTCTTTTGTAAGCAATGATCTTCCAACCCAGTGGAGCTTATTATTGTTATTGTCGCCACCGTCAAAAGTTACCATCCTTTCCGCAATAGCTACGAACCAATGTCCAAAATCCCACCAGCTGGTTATTATTGCTTTTTCAGAATCATTCTTGATCTTTGTAAGCGTATTATACCAAGCATCGTTCATGGAGGGAACTTCATTTTTTGCTATTCTTTCTGCAGTAGATAAGGGAGTGATAAGAAGCAGCAATAAGACTGCAATAACAGTTATCTTGCTGATAAGATTTGGCAGCCTGATGCCTTTACTTATCCATTCACTGCATTTCTCGTAAACATAGCCAAGAGATGATCCCAAAGAAAGAGCAAAGGCAGGAGCGATAAGGACAGCAAACCTTGTGCCTTTGGTAAATGCATAAGCTGTACTTACCAGCCAGATTAATAATATAAGGAAATATTGCGGCTGCCATCTGTCATCTTCATCTTTTTTTAGCAGTAATAATAAGATGCCTGTAATTGCTAATGCTAATAAAAAATTACCGCCCATCTGGTTGATTATGCTTTTGAATGAAGTAGTGTTAAATTCTGCAACAGTAGTAAGGACGTTAGGCCAGATGCTTTTAATCCCAACATCTTTTAAGGTCATGAATTGTATGGGCCTAATGAAACTTTTCAAGTAGGACCTTAAATCCAAGAATAAAGTTACAAAAATTCCTGATGTTAAAAGGAAGGTTCCAAGTATGAGGAAATAATTTTTATGTTCTTGTATGATTTTTTTAAGGTTGAATGTTTTTTCCTTGACTGCTTTAGCCACTACTGTAAGTCCAAGAACTGCAAGCATGAATAAAAAGGCAAATGACCATCCCCCCCAGGTGCCTGCAAAAAGACCTACAAAAAGAGCCGAAAGAATGGTGTAAATATACATCTTCTTGTTGTCTTTTGTATGCATAGCTTCCAGGAACAGCCAGGTGATAAGCAATGGAAATAAGACGTTGTATGGATCAGTGTCTGAAAAACCGGCAGGAGTTCTTCCCAATAATGGTCCGTTGACAGCTAAGAACATGGCAGCAAAGAATCCTCCAACATTACCTGTCATCCTTCTGCCGATGAAAAATGCTGGGATTATGGATAACCCGATTATTATAGCTGGCAGCAAGAATAATGCCCGCATTAATGTAATACTAGGATTGAAAAAGTTTAGGAATTTATATAAGTAGGCGGCAAAGTAAGGGTGAAGCTGCGGTGACGATTCCTTGTCCAATCTTCCGTCTCTCAGAGTGAAGTATGATTTGCCGTCAATAAGTTTGTCACCTAAGTGGCCGTGGTTGACAACGTTCCTAGCTTCACTAAACCATAAATAAGGGTCTATGGCCAGGAGGTAGGTATCTCCGTTATCATCTTTAAACTGGTCTTTATACTGCTGTGAAACCTGAGCTAGGTCATTAGCGACTTGATCTTTATTCTCTTCCAGAAATTTTTCAAATTCTTTCTGTACTAGAGCATCCCTATTTTGCTTGGGCAAATTAGGATACTGTTGGGCAAGTTGGTTTGATAACTGACCTTGATAATGATTGTAAACCGTATTTTGCGCCCAGTCATCAGTCATAGGCAAATAAGAAGACTGCATCCGAAAATAGGTTGATGTTGTCATTGCTATCAATATTAACAGAAGCGGTATAATCCATCTAGCGTTGTCTTTTGTATATTTAATGGCTTTTTTAAGGTCGAAATCGTCTCCTTTTTCTTTCTCTTCTTGATGCTTTTTATCTCCTTTTAAGTTTTTGAAGAAATTTTTAGTCTTGTTTTTTATTTCAGAGAAATTTATTGAATCGTCTTCTTTACTACTACTACTACTACTACTACTACTACTACTACTACTACTACTACTACTACTACTACTACTACTATGCTTACTATAAGTTTTTTCTTTATGGAGTGGTTCTTTCTTTTCCTTACTCATATTTTTAAAGAAAGATTTAGCCTTACCTGCCAGTTTGGAGAAATCGACAGCGATATCATCCTCTTTTGCCGTAACTTCTTTTGGAAGTTCTTCATCTCTCTTTTCTAATTCTTCTAATGTAGGCCTGTTTACTTCTAAAGGAGGAGTCATTTCTAACGGTTCAATGACAATTTTCTCAGGATTATTTTCTACGGAAATCTCTTCAAAACCACTCTTCTTATCTTCTTCCACCACTCTAATTATGGCTAGAACTATGGTTGGTTTATAAAATTTGTTGTGTTGTGGTTGGGAAGAGGTTTGGGTTGATTTCTTTTTAATTTAGAAAAATTTAAATATACTTCGGTATACTCTGGTGTATAATGGCAGCAACTACTATAAAGCTTCATGAAGATACTAAAACTCAATTAGATCGGTTTAGGGAGTACGGCAATGAAAGTTATGATGAAGTTATTAAAAAAATAATATATATTGTAAACGTATCTAAGAATAAACCTGAATTTAGTCAAGAGACAATTCAGGCTATTGAAAAAGCAAGAGACAGAATTAAAAAAGGGAAATTTCTTACGGAAGAACAAGCAAAGAAAAGATTGGGATTATAATGTATAAGCTTGTTTTTGATGATAAAGCAATTGAACAGCTAGAGAAATTTCCAAAGTTAGTTAGAAAAAGGGTTTTTAACAAATTACAATCAAGCAAGGGAAATCCTCGCAGATTCTTTGAAAGATTAGAAGGCAGACCAGAATATAAATTAAGAGTTGGTGATTATAGGGTTATTGCAGACATAATTGATGAGAAGATTATGATTCTTGTTCTTTATGTTGGACATAGGAAGAAAATATATAAAATAGAGAGTTTTGATTAACCCCCCTAATTCACAAGTTTTATAGAGATAAACGCTTTCTTTTTGCATGAGGTGATTTAAATTACATTTGATCAATTAATTCTTCAACAACAATACGAGAAAGTAAAAGGAT
>Ga0210057_1001204_pt1 | contig 39954 bp, 41 predicted proteins | sample CryGeyCG2114_010_2_FD_183968 | JGI IMG/M metagenome (GOLD analysis project Ga0210057, IMG submission 183968) | Groundwater microbial communities from aquifer - Crystal Geyser CG10_big_fil_rev_8/21/14_0.10 (SPAdes) (version 2) | ecosystem: Environmental > Aquatic > Deep subsurface > Groundwater ... | reverse complement strand
AGCAAGCGGGTATATTCTAAAATCTAAAAATTCTACCCGGGGCATATCTTTAATGAAAAAGATAAAATCTGTTCGAGAAATTCCTATTATTGGGAGAATTTCCGCAGGACATCCAATTGAAGCGATTGAAAACATTGAAGATACTATTTCCATAGTTAATCCAAAAATAAAAACAACAGAGGGATATTACGCTTTGCAAGTTAAGCCGTTCAATAATCGCTTTGGGTCTAAAATCAAACCTCGCTTTATCAGAGGCCTTAACAGACAAGAAAAGGGGGTTGTGTCTAAAGATATACCAAGACCTTCGAACATTACACGACGAGCTTAAAATATCAATTGCTCAGCCCTTTGATTTACCTCAAAGACAGAAAACAAAATCCTTGTTTTTGAATAAGCTTGAACATATTGCCCAAGTTAACCAAGCAGACCCCGAGAAGTTAAAAAGGATTAAATTGTCTTTGTCAAAAAACAAAGACAAGTATTTTACTTGTCTTGACTTTGAAGGCATCCCCACAACCAACAACAAGGCGGAAAGAGCTTTAAGGCATCTCGTTTTAAAGAGACATAACTCTCGGGGTTGCAAAACAGATAAAGGTGCGTTCGCTTTAAGTGTTTTGAGTTCTGTTTTGCTTTCTTTGTGGTGGTCAAAACCCATCAACTTTTTTGAAGAGTATTCAAAAATGCTCACCGAGGCAAATTCCCAGTGAGCAAGTATTTTTAACTTATTCCCTTTAAAACAAAAAAACTTGATTTACAATGATGATCGCTTCTTGGTAAGATTGCGATCTTATCCTAGAGGCGAATTCAAGCTTTTTGAAACTGCGGCTACAGAAACTCCAATTTTGCACTGTGCTCTACTGAGCCCAGTATCTTCTTCACCTTCGTTCATCGAGCTGCCGGGCTTGGACTCGAACCAAGATTGAGGGCTTCAAAGGCCCCTGTGCTACCATTGCACCACCCGGCAAGGGATTTAATGTGTTTTACGCATTGTTGCGTGGCTTTCCACGAATGTGGTTGCCGGGGAATTTCTTTACGGCAAAGCGTGAGCTTCGCTCACAAGCTTTGCCTAAAATTCCCGTTTAAAGACAAGCAGTTGTCTTTAAACCCATTGCACCACCCGGCAAGGGATTTAATGTGTTTTACGCATTGTTGCGTGGCTTTCCACGAATGTGGTTGCCGGGGAATTTCTTTACGGCAAAGCGTGAGCTTCGCTCACAAGCTTTGCCTAAAATTCCCGTTTAAAGACAAGCAGTTGTCTTTAAACCCATTGCACCACCCGGCAAATTAAGTGATTAACTTTTCTTTACCACTTAATCACTTATTCACTTAATCACTTTTATTGGCAAATGTCAAGAATAGATAGCTCTATCGGGAGTTGAGGAATACTGGCAAACTTGATTTTATTTTCAGCTGAAAGCAGGACCTCAAGGGCAAGTTTTACCCTTTTTTCTTCAAACTCTTGACTTATTTTGAGGGCCATTTCTTTCTCTTCTTGATTCAAAGCTAAAAATAAAGGAGCTTGGGTTTGATCGTCAATTTGTAAAATTAAAATAAGTCGTAAATAAGCTAAAATATAACTTAAAAACTCTGCTAAATCAATGCCTTCAAAATAAATTTTATTGACAAGCTCGAGGGCTTCTTTCTTTTCTTTCTTGCTTAAAAAACTCAAAAACTCAAAAACAGCTTTTTTGTCGGTTAGGCCTAAAATTGTTTTAACCTCCTCTTTTGTTATTAACTTATCAGCAGCTAAAGTCATGGCTTGGTCAAGCAGGGTTTGTGCGTCCCTTGCTGCCCCATGAGATGAAAAGCAAAGCATTTCTAGGGCCTCTTTTTCATATTTAATCCCCTCTTTCTTTAAGGTGGTTTCCAATAAGCCAAGTAATTCTACTTGGGTTAATTTATGAAAAACAAAGGTTTGGCACCGAGAAAGTATGGTTGCAATCATTTTATGAAGTTCGGTGGTGGCCATGATAAAAATAGCGTGACTGGGGGGCTCTTCTAAGGTTTTAAGTAAAGCATTGGCTGCTTCTTTCGATAATTGGTGACATTCGTCAATAATAAAGACCTTATACTTTGACTTAGCTGGCACAAAACCAATCCCCTCTTTTAACTCTCTGATATCATCAATCCCCCTGTTACTGGCGGCATCAATTTCGATCAGATCAATCGCTTTGCCTTCTTTAATTTCCAAGCACGAATCACATTTACAACAGGGCTCTGCTTGGCCTGTTTTTCTGTTTTGGCAATTTAACGATTTAGCCAAAAGCCGAGCTAAAGTTGTTTTACCAGTACCATGAGGCCCGGCAAACAAATAACCATGTGCTAAAATATCTCGCTTTAAAGCGTTAGTTAAGGTCTTTACAATGTGTTCTTGGCCAACAACCTCGCTAAACTTTTGGGGCCTGTATTTACGATATAGAACCATATAAGTTAAATTAAAAATCAAAAATTGGGAACTACCATAAACTTTGACGATCGTCAAAGTTTATGGTAGTTTAATTTTTCTTTTTAAAAAGAAACTTTTTAACTATTGCTCCAAAAATAATTAGAGCTATCAGTCCAAGCAAGGCCTTAAGGCCAAAATATTTTTCAAAGGAGATTCCAGTTAAGGTGACCAATAAAACGGTAGCACCTGCGATAAAACAGCCAAGGGTTATAGCTGAAAAAGATTTTTTAAAAGGCATGCCCAAAACATAACTAGCTAAGGAAGCCGTCCAGACACCAGTGCCCGGCAAAGGAATACCCACAAATAAAGCCAAGCCAATAAAGCCATATTTATCTAAATACTTCTTTGTTTTTAAACTTGCTTTTTTTGAAGACCAGTTAAAAATAAAAGAAAAAAGTTTTAATTTTAAAGAGAGCCATTGGCTGATTGGTTTTAAAATAAGAAGTAAAACGAAGGCCAGCAAGATATCAGCTAAAATAGAAATTATAACAACTAAAACAGGGTTTAGGTTATACCCTAAAACACCAAGAGGAATTGAGGCCCTTAACTCTAAAAAAGGAATCAAAGCCCACAAGAACACTTTAATAATAGCTGATATTACCATTAGCTATTGTAGCAAAACCCCTTAGAAAAAGCAAAAACTAACTGTATTCATTTGGACACAGTTAGTTTATTTAGTTTTGTTTTTATTCCTGTGTTAAATTCTTTGCCATTCGATCTAAAATTAAATCAGTAGTTACTTTCAAGGTGGTGTCCTGCAACAAGCTTTCCATAACCTCTACGAAGGACATTTTTACTATTATGGCCCTATGTGGACAGAAAAAGCTACTACCCGGTTTACACCCACTAGGACCTATAGATAGAATACAAAGATTCTTAAAAAACCAAATTTCTCCACTTGGAACTGTTAAATGTTTTGTCGGCGTCCCTTCGGGGTCGTTAATAACTATCTTTTCCATTTTTCTTTTCCTCCTTCTTAAATGCTTGTTTTAAATGAAAAAACAAGTTAAAATGAACTAAATATGACTGACCTAAAACTCTATAATACTTTAACACGGCAAAAGGAAAACTTCAAGCCCTTAGATAAAAAGGGCCAAGAAGTCGGGCTTTATACTTGTGGGCCAACGGTTTATGATGTGGCCCATATTGGCAATTTACGAAGTTATTTGTTTGAAGATATCTTGAAACGAGTTTTACTTTACAATGGCTTTAAAGTAAAACACATTATGAACATCACTGACGTGGGGCATTTAACTTCAGACGCAGACACAGGCGAAGATAAATTAGAAAAAGGGGCTAAAAGAGAAAACAAGAGCGTTTGGGAAATAGCTGAATTTTATACTAAGGCCTTTAAAAAGGACCTATTGCTCCTAAATATTGAAAAACCCACCAAGTGGATAAAGGCCACCGAGACAATAAAAGAACAAATTGCCTTAATTGCCTTACTGGAGAGCAAGGGTTATACATATAGTATAGGTGATGGGGTCTATTTTGACACCTCCCGCCTTAAAAACTATGGGGTTTTATGGGGCAATAAAAAAGAGGTGGTTTTAGAAGCAGGCAAAAGAATTGAAATAGTAGAAGGTAAAAAAAAGCCAACTGACTTTGCTTTATGGAAATTAAGCCCTAAAAATGAGAAACGACAAATGGAGTGGCCAAGCCCTTGGGGGGTTGGCTTTCCGGGCTGGCATACCGAATGTGTAGTGATGGCTGAAAAAGAATTGGGCTCGCCTTTTGATATCCATTGTGGCGGGATTGATCATATTCAGGTGCATCACACCAATGAAATTGCCCAAGCACAAGGCGCCTTCGACAATAATTTAGCTAACTTTTGGATGCATGGCGAGTTTCTAGATTTGGGGGGTGAAAAAATGTCTAAATCAACGGGCGGGTTTATTACTTTACAAACCTTAATTGAAAAGGGCTATACTCCCCTCTCGTACAGATATTTATGTTTGCAAGCCCATTATAGGACTAAGCTTAACTTTTCTTTTGAAGCTCTCCATGCCGCAGAAAGTGGCTTGAACAATCTTATAAAGAAAGTAAAAGACTTACAACAAACAAATCCTTTAAAAGAAAAAAAAGCTCCTCAAAAAGCAAACAATTCTGTTGTTGTTTCTTCTTTTAAGGGTAAGTTTTTAGAAGCTCTAAACGACGACTTAAATACGCCCCAGGCTTTAGCTTTGCTTTTCAAGGTTTTAGAGGATAAAACCCTCTTTCCTACTCAAAAATATGCTTTAACCCTTTACTTTGACCAGGTTTTTGGCTTAAAGTTAAAAGAGTTCACCGAAAAGAAAATAAAAGAAAATAAAGAAACAAAAATTCCTTTAAAGGTAAAGGAATTACTAGAAAAACGAGAGGCCTTGAGAAAGGCAAAGCAATTTACGCAAGCCGATGTTTTAAGGGAGCAGATTGAAGCTTTGGGCTGGCTTGTGGAAGACACAACAGATGGATTTTCTTTAAAGAGAAAATGAATAATAAGTTCACGATCGTCAAAAACGGAAGCGCTCTATTTAGAGCGCTTTTGTTGTGCTTCGATAATTTTTTCTGCCTGCCTTTTTTCAAGGTTGAAGTTTGAAGAACTAACGTTTATGAGTCCAAAAATTAATTAATTATTGCAATTGCACAAAACAAACAATGGTGTCAAGTTAGCTTGTGGATAACTTTTACACAATTTCTAAACAAAAAACTAACCTTATTCTTGAAAAGGCAAGTAAAACAAGGCAAATTGACATTTGAAGCACTGAAAGCGTATAATAAGAGCAAATGCCTCAATTTAATCAACCAACAATTAAACAAATGCAAATACCCCAAGACATAGAGGCGGAAAAATCGCTTTTGGGGTGCTTGCTAATTGACCCTGACGCTATTATTAAAATAGCTGATTTTTTGTTAACCAAGGACTTTTATAAATTAGAGCACCAAAGAATTTATGCTGTTTGCTTAGAACTTTTTGAAAAACGAGACTCAGTTGACCTTTTAAGTATTTCTTCTCGGTTAAAAGAGAGGAAACAATTAGATGATGTTGGGGGCAGGGGCTATTTAACCAGTTTAACTAACTTGGTGCCAACTTCTAGCCATGTTTTTACTTATGCTAAAATTGTCCAGCAAAAAAGAATTTTAAGAGAGTTAATTTCAACTGGCTATGATATTTCTGAGTTAGGTAGCCATGAAACAGTTGATACTGATATTTTATTAGATGAGGCCGAAAAAAAGATTTTTGACATTGCCCAAGGGTCAATGAGCCAAAGTTTTATCCAAGTAAAAGATACTTTAGAAGAAACCTGGAAAAGAATTGACGAACTTTCTAAGCAAAAAGGCACTTTAAGGGGTACACCAACTGGTTTTAAAGCCCTTGATAATATTTTAGCTGGCTTGCAAAAATCAGACCTAATTATTTTAGCTGCCAGGCCAAGTTTAGGAAAATCAAGTTTGGCTTGTGATATTGCTAAAAATGTGGCGATGAAGTATAAAATTCCAGTTGGTATTTTTTCTTTAGAAATGTCCCGAGACCAAATTATTGACCGCCTCTTAGCGGCTGAAGCTGATGTTGATTTATGGAAATTAAGAACTGGCCATTTGTCAGACCAAGGGCAAGACAATGATTTTGAAAGAATTCAAAGGGCCATGGCCCAGCTTTCAGAAGCCCCTATTTTTATTGATGATATAATTGCTAAAAACTTATTGCAAATGCGAGCAATGGCAAGGAGGTTAATGTCCCAAAAAGGCCTGGGGCTTATTATTATTGATTACTTGCAACTAATGGAGCACCGTAACCCTAACTTAAATATGCTTCAACAAGTGACAGAAAACTCTAAGGGCTTAAAATCAATGGCCAAAGAGTTTAATATCCCAATTTTGGCCTTAAGTCAGCTATCTCGCGCTGTTGAGCAAAGAATGCCCCCTATCCCCCGCTTGTCTGATTTGCGTGAATCAGGCTGTTTGACTGGCGATGCTTTGATTACAAGAGCTGATACGGGTGAAAGATTTAAAATAAAAGACTTAGTTGGTAAAACCAATATTCCGGTTCACAGTTTAGATGAAAACTGGCAGGTAGTAGAAAAAAAAGTCTCAAAAGTATTCTCTACTGGACAGAAAGAAGTTTTTGAACTTAAAACAAAAAGTGGCTTTTCTATTAAAGCCTCAGCTAATCACCCGTTTCTAAGGGTTAACGGTTGGTCACGAGTTGATGAGTTAAAAAAGGGAGATAGAATCGCTACCCCGCAGAAAATAAAAATAAGTTCTCCTAAAAATGAATTGAACAATGATGAGGTTATTCTTTTAGCTCATTTACTTGGTGATGGTTGTATTTTACCCCGCCAGCCCTACCATTACACAAGCGCTGATTGGGAAGATATTCAAGTGGTAGCTAAAACAGCAAAGAAACTTTTTAAAATTGAATCAAAAATTATTAAACAAAAAAATTGGTGGCATGTTTATTTAAAAAGCCCTTACCATTTAACTCACAAAACCCATCACCCCATTACTCTTTGGTATGAAAAATTAGGACTGCAAAGAGTAAGGTCTTATGAAAAAGAAATGCCTGAAGCCGTTTTTTCTTTATCTGAAAAAAAGGTAGCTTTGTTTTTAAAACATCTTTGGGCAACGGATGGAAGTATAAGCTTTAGAAAGTGTAAAAAGAATGGCGTGGAAGCAAAAAACTTTACAGGGGCAATTTATTATGCTTCAACAAGCTTGAAGTTAGCTCTGTCAATCAAGGAACTTCTTTTAAGGTTTGAAGTTAGAAGTAAATTGTCTGAGGTTAGAAAGGCAAGTTATAGACCCTGCTATCATATTAATATCGACGGAAAAAATCATCAACTTAATTTTTTAACTAAAATTGGTTGTTATGGCGAAAAAAGCAAGGTGGGAATTAATTTGATGGAAAAATTAAAAGTAATCAAAAAAAACACCAATCTTGACGTTTGGCCTAAAGAAATATGGAAGTTTTTTATTGACCCCATCAGGCAGGAAAAAAATATTTCTTGGAGGGAATTATCTGCTGGGATTGAGACAAGCTATTGTGGCTCAACCCTTTTTAAAAATGGTATTGGCTTTAAAAGAATGAAAAGAATAGCTACCTTTTTACAATCCCCTACTTTAAAGAAAATGGCTCAAGCTGAAGTTTTTTGGGATGAAATTGTAAGCATAACTCCATTAGGCGTTACGGATGTTTATGATTTAACTGTACCTGGAACCCATAATTTTGTAGCCAATGGCATTATAGTTGAAAACAGCGTTGAGCAAGATGCGGATGTCGTTTTATTCATTCATCGGGAAGATAGATATAAAGAAAACACAGAACGGCAAGGTATCGCTGACATTATAGTGGCTAAACATAGAAACGGGCCAGTCGGTAAAATTGAGCTTTTCTTTGATGAAACACGAGTTACTTTCAGAGATATCGACAAACGCTTTTAATCTATGTACTCACAATCAATCCAAGATTTAATTGAGGTTTTAGCTAAATTCCCAAATGTTGGTCCCAAGGCCGCCCAACGGATTACTTTTTATTTGCTTTCTCTTCCTAAAACAGAAATTAAAGAAATTCTAACAATCATAGCTAAAGCTAAAAATAAAGTTAAGGCATGTCCTGCTTGCTTTAAAAGGTTTGAAGAAGAAAATCAATTATGCGAAATTTGCTCTAATCAAACAAGAAACAAGGCCTTGCTTTGCATTGTTGAAAAAGAGTCCGACTTAGAAAAGATAGAAGAAACCCACCATTTTAAGGGCCTTTATTTTATTTTAGAACATTTATTTACATCTATTGAAAAAAAACAATTCTTAGAAAAAAGAATTGAAGTTTTAAACGAAATAATAAAAAAAAATGGTGTTAAAGAGATTATTATAGGCCTAAACCACTTGCCAGAAAGTAAGACAACCGCCCTGTTTTTAGAAAGAAAATTAAAACCCTTTAACTTAAAAATTACCCATTTAGCTATTGGTTTGGCCATAGGAACAGAACTTGAATACGCTGACCCCGAAACCCTTGAACTTGCCCTTGACAACCGAAGATAATTAGAATTATCTTTAGAAAGAACAGAAGCTTTCCACTTATTTAAATTGGGATGAAGTTCAAAAATGTCTTAAAAAGAAGGTGCCTTCTGCTTGGCAGCTTTTTTATTTTATAAAGGCAAAAATACTTCGCCGTTAGAGAAAATATTTAATATTAATGCTTGACATCTAAAGGTAAAGTCCTAAAATAGGGCTAATAATTAGAATAGGGCTAATAATTAGAATAGGGCTAATAATTAATAATTGAATTAAAAACCCAAACCTCCTCCTTTCTCACGCATATGCGTGAGAAAGGAGGAGGTTTGTAAATTAGAAATCAAAACAAAAAAATGAAAACATATACAAAAAAATACAGCAAAACAACAAAGAAAATTTTAATGGGAATTGCCTTAACAGGGGTTGTTACAATTGCCGCAACCTCGCCTTACTTTCTTTTAGGTATAGCTAAAGAAATTATAAGACAAAATAAGAAAAAATCGTTTCAGAGATTAAATAAACAAAAAATTAAAGAAGTGGAAAAGAAAACCGCCCAAACAATCGCTCGCTTGAATAAAAATAAATTAGTTGTTTTAAACGAGGAAAACGGACTTTTAAAAATACAGCTCTCAGAAAAAGGCAAAAAGGTAATTAAAGAAATAGAGTTTAATAATATGAAAATCAATCAACCGAATAAATGGGACGGAAAATGGCGAGTTATTGCTTTTGACATCCCCAGGACAGCTCCAAAAAACTCTAGGGATTATTTGAGGCATAAATTAAAAGAATTAAAATTTTACCCTTTGCAAAAAAGTATTTTTGCACACCCATATCCTTGCGAAAAAGAAATTGAAATTTTATGCGAGTTTTACCAACTTTGGCCATATGTCAACATTCTTTTAGTTGAAAAAATATCAAACGACCAAGACCTAAAGAAACACTTCAACCTCTAAATACCTTCCTCTATCTTACGCATATGCGAAAGATAGAGGAAAGTTAGGGGCGGTGTAATATAAAATCCATCAGCCAGTTGACAAGCAAGCCGTCAACTAAACTGATGGATTTGTGAAGGCGAGCTATATTGACTCGCCTTGCTATTTTAACCAGCAATTTCCGCGACCTCCGCGGCCTCGGAGATAAATCTTCTCTCAAACCTTTTGGTTTGGGAGTTATAGGTTGTCTCCTCAGCACCGCGGTCATAAATGCTATTGTATCCGTGAAAGCTGGGGACACGGATACAGGGTACTTGCTCCACCGGCCAGACCCCGATAACCAATACCCCGGAGTAAAGGGTGGTGGCTGCACTGGCTTTGAAAACCAGCATCCCACCGTTGAGGATCTGAACTCCTTCTGCGGATAGAGACCCCATCCGGGACTTAACCCCGTGCAAAAAAGCCACGAGGCGGTGAGTTGGGGCTTCTCCCTCCAGGGTTTCCATTAGCCATACTTCGTCACCTTTGGGGTGACCGGAGGGCTTTCTGGAAAGCAGGTATGACCCGCTTCCAACCCTGCCTATAACTTTCTTGGCAAAATTGTTGCGGCCAGCCCACACCTCTGCTTTGAGGGTCCCATCGGACATTTCCTCAAAGCCGGCAATTTCAAATACCCCGTTGGTCAAGGCGTCTTCCAACGCCTTATCGGTCTGGGCTTTTACATTCTCCTCGGCCCTGGCTTGCGTCAGCAGGTCGTTGGCCTGCTCCAATGCTTCGGCAACCTCTCGCCACGGGGCGACCAGCTTGCATAGCCACTCGTAGAAATCCGGGGCGAAATACATCTCCCCCCCGATAAACGAGACGCTTCCACGAGGAACCGAGAGGCGGTACCCTCGGAAGTAGACCTGCCCGAGGTCTAACTGACTTTCAACCTCAACCAGCGGCTCAGGGACATCCACTCTCTCCCGCTCCGGTTCCTCCTCGTCCCCCATTCTATGGCCGTTGCTCCAGTGGTCCCTCTCTGGTTCAACGAGTCGGAAAAAAACCTCTTGGTCAGAGTCGTACTCCAAGCCAAGATTTTTTTCCGCGATGTCCCGAAGTTGGGGGTTAGCCGCCACTTCCGCGGCCGAACCTTTGCGAGCGTTTTGTAGGGCTCGCAAAATTACCTGCCACTTTGCGGCTTGAGTGCTTAACCACTCAATGTCGGCAAGAGACATGCCGACATTACTGGCTAACTGTCTGTTTTCCCCAAACACAGGAAGCCCAGGGGCAAAAAGCCCCACAACCGAAAATCTATCATCATGCCTTACCACATTCATTTTTTCCTCCTTGCCAAATAAATCTGGCGTTGGTTAGGTCAAAACTTAAAATTAAAAAAGAGCTGTGCTTAAGATTGCAAACATTACAAACCATTGTTTTTAAACTTAAGTGTAGGGGTAAATTAGCGAAACTAATTTACCCATGATTGCATTGTGCGGCTATTTTACCTCCTCACAGATAGCCGCGAAGACGCGGGAGGCGTCCTCAACTTTATAAGTAGTGCCCCGGAGGCGAACCGCATGCCTTGGGGTGCCCGGCGAACATAATCCCGCCGACTTCTTTTCCGCCAAATGCGTACTGGGAAGTCGGGTCGCAATATATACTCACGCTCTGATAGTGTGAGCGATACACTACGACTACACCAACGCCGTCTTGGTACGGGCGGGAGGGGTCCAGCGGGTCGTCTTTGCCGATTGCCCAGAAGCCGACCTTGCCGTTCGGGCTAATCCCCTGACGGCAAGTGCGATACGCCGCCTCGGACCTCGCGTGAGCCGTTTGACCGGCCGCGACGAAGTCCGCGAATGACTTCCTGCCTATCATCTCGCGGACGATAGGGGTAACATCCTGCGGCTCATCGGCTACCCTTGGAAACCCAAGGGACTTTGCGATCTCGCTGACACCTATTACAAAAAACAAAGTGTCGCAGGGAGGGACGCCCGATGTGCCATTTAGGTCAATTTGCTCGAGCATTTTTAGATCCAGCCACCCCAACCAATCGCTGGTGGGGTCGTTGAAGCCCGCCATCCGCCAAATACCTAAGAGGGTATCAGCGTCAATGTGGCTTATTTCAACGATATGGTTTGCTACCCCAATAATTTTGGGGATCGATGCGTTTCTCGCTGGACAGGGCTGCCCCTCGGCTCCAGCAATTCCGGGGTGATGGTCGAAGTTCCGAATTCCATCGTGCACCCCTGCCTCGATGGAATAGTTTAACCCGGACGCCTTCTTAACTAACAAAATTTGAGTCATTGCTGACTCCTTTCCCCTTTCGGGATTGAAAATAAAAATTTTCTACACTTAAAATTACAACATAAGTATAGCATAGTGTCAAGGTTTTATCAATAGTCATGCAACAAAAACACTCGCTTTGGGCGAGGTTTTTTCAATTATCTGCTATTTGCTATCTACTATCCCTACTATTTACTATTAACTGATTTTGGTGATTTCAACTAAAGTATAGGGTTGTTTATGGCCCTTTTTTACTTTATAACGTTTCTTGGCTTTATATTTTAAAATAATTACTTTATCAGCTCTTTTTTGCTCTAAAACCTTACCTTCAACAACAGCCCCTTCAATTAAGGGTTTGCCTAACTCAACCTTACCTGCGTTCTCTTTAAGCAAAACCTCGGCAAACTCAATTTTAGTGCCTTCTTTTTGTTCTAATTTTTCAATTTTTAATTTTTCACCAGGGGCAACCACATATTGCTTGCCTCCTGTTTGAATAATAGCTAAACTCATATATATTTGAATCTTACTCTATTTTCTCTGGTTTGTCAATTGCTAAGGGCTCTATTCGCTTTTCAGCCCCTGTTATTTTAACCACATCTTTGTCTATCTTGTTTAACTCTTTATAAGCTGTATCGTAAGTACGGCAAACAGTTCCCAACTGTTTCCCTAGTGTTTGCATATACTCGTCGAACCCTAATAAATGCTTCCTTAAAACTGAAACATTTGAAATTATATCTTTAGCTGACTTTTCTATCTCAAAGGCCTTTAAGCCCTGCAAAATAGTTTGTAAATAAGCGTAAAAAGAATTAGGGGAAACAATATGGACATTTTTCTCCCAAACAGCGTATTCTAACAAATCTCGCGTGTTTGACTTAACGGTGCCTACTTCATTTATCATTAAATCATAATAAATGCCTTCAGCTGGAATAAACATTAAGGCAAAGTCAAATGTCCCCTCTTCGGGCCTGATATATTTGGCTGTTTCGTCAATTCTGTTTTTTAAATCCTTCTTAAAGACCTTTTCTAATTGCTCTTTTTTATTTTGATCTTTTTCAACAACGATTCTATTGTAATTTTCTAAAGAAAACTTAGAGTCAATCGGGATAATTTTATCAGCTAAAAATAAAACAGCGTCAACAATTTGCCCATCTTTAAAGGCATACTGCATTTGATAATTCTTTGGGGTAAATCCCCCCTTTAAAAGGGTTTCAAGGGTATATTCCCCTAAAACACCTCTTTGCTTGGGGTTTTTTAAGATATTCTCTAAGCTCTGCAATTGTTCAGCAAACCCTATGACTTGCTTATTGGTTTCATCTAAACGGGTTAGTTTTTCTGTAAAATCCTTAGTAATTTTGCCTGTGTTTTCAACTAATTTTCGGCTTTCGCTTAATTGGGCTCGTAAACCTTGTAAACTACTTTCTTTCATCTCTTGAATCTCTTTACTTTGTTTTTCTTTAGCCATTATGATTTCTTGTTTTAAACCATCTAAGTCCTGCTTGATCAAAGAAAAAACCGAATTATCGTTTTTATTTTGAGATCCTGCTCTTTTTTGAATAAATATAATATACCCAAAGGTAAACAAAATAACCCCTAAAAAAATTATATTATACATATCCATATGTTATCTATCTTTTATGATTAATAATCACGAAAAAGATTACGATAAATCTCTTCTGCTTTTGGCATAACTCGCAACAACGTAGAGCGTTTGCTATCTTTGCCAACAGATACAACTTCGCTTAATCTTTTTTCTGGTATCTTCAACCCCTCTTTAATTGTTTGTTGAAGAATTCTTTTTAAATATTCTTCAGTAACTGGAAGATTGTCAGGCAAAGATTTTTTAAAATTTTCATTTAAATTTTCAAATTTTTCAGACAAACTTTCAATTTTAGATGCGGTCTCTAATTCAAAAGCATCTTGCTGGGTAAAATTTACTTTTTCAGGAATATTAGCAAGATTCTTTTCTAACTCATTACAATATTCAACTACGGTTTTTCCTTGCTTGTCCTTTTTTTCTAAAAATTCGCTTTTTATCTTATTTAATTCCTTTTTGCCCTTCAAAAAGCCGACTGTTTGGCCTTCTATTAGCTTGGTGAAATCCTTTAAAGCGTGTGGGTTAATACTTGCCAAACTCAATTTTTCATTAATCATTTCAAGTAATTTATTTGTCCCTTCTTTATTAGACGAACGAGGATGATTCTTTCTAACTTCTGATAAAATCTCAGCGAGAAGGTTAATTTTACATTTAATCTTTTTTGCTTCTTCTTCATTCTTTTGAATATTATCAGCGCACTTTTGGACAGAATCAACAAAAGAACTAATTGCTTGATCATTTTTCAGCTTTGCTAATTCTATCGCTTTATTTTTCTCGTCTTCTTTTTTTTGGTCTTGCTTGTAACGCTCTTTTATTTCCCCTCCTTCATTTCGAATATCTTCTGATTTTTTGAGAGAAACATTCTTTCCTTTTTCCTGTTCTTCAATAGGGGCAACTTCTTTGTCGCCAGCATCATAGCCAATATTAATAAAATCGTCCTTTTTAAACTCGGTATCAGTATCCGTAGAATCCTCAATAGGATTCTCAATGTTTTTTTTTGGCATATATTTTTAAGGGGCAGGTTAAAACCCCTCTATTTATTTTAATTACCTTTAATTAAAGATAACATAAAAATTAAAAAAGTTAAAGGGAAATTAATTGGATAGAGGCAAAAAGTAAATAAATAAGCAATAAAATAAAGGCCTCTTTTTTGGAAATGCTTTTATCTGTTTTAACAAAAACAAAAAACAAAATAGGGACTATCACCGAAAAAATAATCCCTGAAACATAAGGCCGTGGGTTAGTGATAACTAAAGGTCGGATTAAAAACATTAAGCCCAAAATTAAAGAATTATGGATAACCACAGCACCCATCAAGGTGCCAGCTGTCATTTGATTATGCTCTGTTTTAGCGGCTTTTAAACCAAAGACCAATTCAGGCAAGGTAGTCCCTAAAGCCACCAAAATAGCACCAATAAAAAGTAAGGGCAAACGAGACGCCATAGCTAAGCCACCAGCTGACCAAACAATCCCTTCCGCAGCCAATAAAAGTAAAGCAACAGATAAAAGAAAGCTAAAAAACTCTCTAACAAACCCTTCAATTGCTAAGGGGTGCTTTATTTTATTAAAAACCCCCTCAAAGGCCTGGCTTTGCTGTTGTTTTTGCTTTAAAAGATTACTTAAAAAAAGTGAACTGCTTAAAAGCAAAATTAAGCCGTCAATTCTCGTTAAAGAGCCATCTAAGAGTAAAAGAACAGGTAAAAGGGCTATCACAGCCGTGAAAAGGGCATTTTTTTGAAAGGCCTTTCTTTTGGTTATTATTGCGCCCGAAGCTAAAATAGGCAAGGCCAAAGCCAAAGTTAAATCAATAATGTTAGTGCCAATAATATTGCCAAAAGCCAACTCAACCTTATTTTGAAAAGCTGAAGTGATTGCCACAAAAAGTTCTGGCAAAGAGCTAGCTATAGCCATTAAAATAAAGGCCACAGTAAACTCACTTAAACCCAAAACATCAGCAAGGCGTGAAAGCGACTTAACCGCCCTTGTGCCAGCCCTTAACAAAACAAAACAAGAAATTAAGAAAATAAAAATAATCCAAAACATAATAAATAAAATTAAAAAAGAAACATTATTTTATTTAAAACAACCTTTAAGACGAAATGAAACGGCAGTGATGCTGTTTAGGGGTTTGATTTTAAAGAGTATAAAAGTATCATAAGGCGCAACCACTCGCGGGACTCTTTAAAATAAAACCCCTGAGCAGCTTAGACAATATTTAGGTCTGATGTTTAACAATAAAATGATGTTTCGCAAACTCAATTAAGGCCAAATCAATTATTCCCAAGCCAGCTAAAATGAGCCAATCTGTAAAATCTAAAGGAACTGTCTTTAAAATATTCTGAAAAAAGGGTAAATAGATAGCCGTGATTAAACCAAGAAATGAACCTATCCAAGCGATAATCAAAAACTTATTTGAAAAAGGATTAATCTGCCAAATATTTTTTCGTAAGCTCTTGCAAGCAAATAAATAAAACAAAGAGTCAATCGCTAAACCAGCAAACATCATTGTCCTGATATAACCCAACTGCTCGTGCCCAAATTCTTTGTAAAGCCACAAAAATAAACCCAAAAGTAACAAATTGGTAAAAAGCCCTACCCAAATAATAATCGCTTTCATTTCTTTATTTAATAAAGAACTCTTTAATTTTTCGGGCTTTCGTTGCATTAAATCCTTTTCTTTGGGCTCAAAAGCTAAGGCGATATTAGGCAAACCATCTTCTAATAAATTAACCCATAAAATTTGAACAGCGGTTAAGGGCAGGGGCAATTTAGCGATTAAAGCAAAACCAATTAAAATAACTTCTGTTAAAGAGTCGCTTAAAAGAAAAGTGATAACTTTTCTAATATTGTCTAGAATGCCTCTGCCCTCTTCAACCGCTTTTTCTAAAACAGAAAAATCATCATCTAATAAAACAATATCAGAGGCCTCTTTAGCCACTTGGGTAGCTGACCCTAAAGCTACCCCGATGTCGGCTTTTTTAAGGGCAGTGGCATCATTAACCCCATCCCCTGTCATCGCTACCACCTCGCCTTTGGCTTGCCATAAACTAACCACCCTTAACTTATGGTGTGGCTCAACTCTGGCATACAAATTAATTTTTTCTAATTTAGCGAATAAATCTTTATCTGAAAGCTTATCTAAGTCCTCACCTAAAAGATAATTTTCTTTATTAATTTTAAGGCCTAGCTTCTCGGCTATATTCTTAGCTGTTAAAAAATGATCTCCTGTAGCTATGATCGTTCTAATACCTGACCTCTGGCAGGTTCTAAAGGCCTTTTTAGCTGTTTCTCTTAAAGGGTCTTCTAAGGCGATAAAGCCTATAAAAACAAGGCCTTTAACATCCTCTGTTTTAATTTGTGATTTAGTTTGTTGTGTTTTATGCCCAAACCCAATCACCCGATAGCCCTTTGAAGCCAACGAGCTTAACTTTTCTTCTAATTCTTTCTTCTTCGCTTTTGTTATTTTCTCTTTGCCTTTTTCAGAATAAAAATAAGTTGCTAAGTTAAGCAGTTTTTCGGGAGAGCCAGACACAAAAAGCTCATTTTGTTTTTCTTTGTTTTCTTTAACTAAAGTAGCAACAAACTTATTTTTTGTCTCAAAACCCAATAAGGCCAAGTTATTAAATTGCTTATTAAGAACTGGTTTTTCAAAGCCCTCAGCTAAAGCCCCCTCAATTAAGGCTTTGTCTGTAGGGGTAGCAATTATTTTCCAAGCTGAAGGTGCTTCCTCTGGGTTTTCAATAATAGCTTCGTTAGCTAAAATAGCTGTTTGCCATAAAAGCTTAAAGTTAAATGAAAAAACTTCAGCCACTTTCATTTTGCCTTCAGTTAAAGTAAGGGTTTTGTCTGTGATAATAACTGAAGTTGAGCCCAAGGTCTCAGCTGAGGCTAATCTTCTAACTAACCCCTTTTGTTTTAATAGCCTGCGCATACCAACAGCTAAAATAACCGTCATAGAAACGGGCAAGCCCTCGGGGATGGCAGCCACTGCCACAGCGACTGAAGTTAAAAACATATCTAACCAACTTTTACCTAAAAGAACACCTTCCGTAAAAAGAGCTACCGTAATAACAAAGACAAATAAGCCAACGAGTTTAGAAAAACGAATTATTTTTTTTTGATAAGGGGTTTTTTCTTCCTTGGCTTCTTTAAGAGCACCCACCACCTTGCCAATTTCAGTATGCGAGCCCACAGCTATCACCACGCCCCTGCCTTTACCCCCCTCAATCACGGTTGACATATAGGCCATGTTATTTCTATCCGCCAGGCCTGTTTTCTCTGCTAAGGGTATTATCTTCTTTTCTTGGCTTAGCCACTCCCCCGTTAAAGAGGCCTCGTTTATTTTTAAATTTTTACTTTCAATAATGTGCAGGTCAGCTGGCACTTTTTCGCCGGCTTTTAAAAGAACAACATCACCCGTTGTAAGCTCTTCCTGAAAAACCTCTTTTACCCTGCCATCCCTTAAAACAAGGGCTTTAACTTTTAATATTTTTTTTAGCTCTCTTAAGGTATTCGACGCTTTGTATTCTTGAACAAACCCCACGGTTGTGTTTAAGCCAACGATAATAAAAATAACAATGGCATCAGTAAAATGTTGTAAAAACAAAGTTACTATCCCAGCTAAAACCAAAACAAAAATTAAAGGGCTTTTAAGTTGGTTTAATAAAAGTAAAAGTTTTGAAACAGGCTTAGCTTCGGGTAGTATATTTTTGGCAAACTTTTGCCTTTCTTCAACCTCTTTCTCTGAAAGCCCTAAAGCTGGGTCAACCTGTAGCTCGTCTAAAACCTCTTTTACTTCTTTGCTGTGCCAATGGTGAATTTGTTTTTCTTTTTTAACTTGCATTTCTTATTATAGCAAAATCTAAAAACATAAAAAAGTATTAAAAAAAACCGCTTCACCTTTGAAGTGCGTGGTTTTTTGCTTTTGTGATGTCGATATCCCTGATTTCAAACTAAAATTGCCTCAAACTAATCCTTTTATTCAGAAATTATGGAAAATCTACGAAGTTAATCCTGAATACTTTGAAATTCTTCAATCTTTTTTAAAACTAACATAATTACTATTATTTTTTATTCGCCAATTTCAAATATTTTCTTGACCAATTCTTTCCGAGCGTAAAAAGCTCTACTGGTTGACCCATGCCCTGGACCTTTGGTTCTAGCTTGAATCCATTTACCATCTTTGCCCGTTAAACTTTCAAATCCGTATTTTGTCAATTTTTTTCTGATAAAATCATAGTCAGCTCTAATTTCTTTTATTAGGTCATCATCTTCTAAAAAATCTAAACTCCCAACTTCCAATAACTCGGCCTTTTTAGCATTTTTGCCGTGCCACATCACGGCACAAAAGACAATCGATTTTAATTTTGCCCAGCAATGGCTTTTAAAAAAATCGTGCTCTTTCAATTCCTGCGGATTAATCATTGTTATGGCCATTGTTTCTTTTGGCACAAGTTTATCTTTTATATAACGGAAGGCCACTGATTTTAGTTCGTAAGACAAACCATTTGGTGCTTTAGAAACATTACATTCAAGCCCAGCTAACCTCTCCAGGATTAAACCTTTCCAACCTTTGTTTTGTTTACCATTTTTATAAGTGGTAATTCCAAATTTTTTAGCCAGCTTAGCTAAATCGTGTCCAATATATTTTTTTAAATTTTTAATAGCCGTAGCTCGAGTGACGATTTTCATAAAATTAAAATTTTAACTTACTGCCTTGTTTTTTTAACCAGTTCATCAAATCTTTTTATTGATAAATCTAAATAGTTTTTTTCCGTATCAATGCCAATAAATTTTCTATTATTTAAAACAGATGCTAACCCTGTTGTAGATGAACCAGTAAAAGGATCTAAAACAACATCATTCTTATCTGTGCTAGCTAAAATAATTCTAACCAATAAATCTATTGGTTTTTGGGTAGGATGTTTGCCAAAATTCTTTTCTTCTTTCTTCGGCGGATAAATTGCCCAAACACTACGCATTTGTAAATTTGGTTTTTTAATAAAGTCATCTGGCCAATCACTATTTTTTATTAAATCGTAATTAAATTTATGTTTGCCTTTTTTATCTTTTCTTGCCCAGATAAGCGTTTCGTGGCTAGCGGTAAAAAAACGACAGCTTAGATTCGGCGAAGCGTTCGGCTTGAACCAAGCTATATCATTAAGAATATGAAATTTATTTATCTGCAGGGCAAATCCGCACTGATAAATTGAATGATAAGTTCCTGAAACCCAAATCGTGCCACCTGGCTTTAAAACTCTATGGCAAGCTTTCGTCCATTCAAGGTGAAATTCAAAATCTCTTTTCAGGCCATTGCTCAAATCCCAATCTCCCTTTTTAACACTGACCATTTTGCCATTTTGACAAGTAAAACTACCTGACGACAAAAAATAAGGTGGATCGGCAAAAATCATATCAATAGAACTTTCCGGTAATTGTTCCAAAAATTTCAAACTATCATTTTTGTACAAAACAAAATTATCCTTAGAAAAATAAGGTTTATCTTTTACACTATCTAAAATTTTCTTTTTTAAAGCCACCATACTTTGATTATACCACAAAATAAGGATTAATTTTTACTAAACTCGCAAAGTGCGAAACCGAACATCTAGCGGCTCTACGGGGAGTCGAACCCCGGTTGCTTGGTTGAGAACCAAGATTCCTAACCATTAGAAGATAGAGCCATTTATCATATCTTAACACATTGTCTTTAAAAGAAAAGAGGTTGGCTCATAGAACCAACCTCTAAAACTTTTTTCATCTTTTATTCTTAACCAAACCAATTTGACGCGCCTCTTGAAAAGCTCCCTTGAGAGCTTCTGGAAAATTTATATCTTTTCCATCAGCTCTTTTATAGCCCTCACCTCTTTTCCTGATAGCAACCTGAGTACCATTAGAAGAAATTTCAACTTTAATTGAAAGCGGATAAAATCTTCCCTCTAATTCTTGGATCTTTGCCCTGATTTCATCTTCAGTCATTTTTAAATCCTCCCTTGCTTTAAAAAAATTAGTAAAACAAAGTAAACTAAAAGCCCTCCAGCTGGAGGGCTTTTAGTATCTATATAATGTAACTTATAAGAACAGGAAAAACCCTCCAGCTTTCAAGCTGTTAATGGAACAGATAGTAATTGTTGCCATTAAGGGGCTTTTCATAATTATTATTGTAGCAAACCATAAAACCTTGTCAAGGCCACCCTGTGGATAAAATCAAAAGGGTTGGAAACTGCTTGTCTGTTTGGCAAGCAAGATTTCTAACCCCAAGGGCTTTTGGCCCTATATATTTAACCAAGAATATGTTTTAAAAAATTATTAGTTATTAAAGGGCAAATAAAAACTCCTGGGTGCCCCCGGGAGGTTTGCTTTGTTTCTGCTTTTGCTTTTAGCGAACTCTTACTTTTTGAAAACAAAACCTCTTGGGGCTTAGGCCCAATAATAAGACGACTAAAACTAAGAGATTTTGTTTTATTTCTTTAAAGCTCATACAATTTAATGTTAGCACTTTATAATTATCTGTCAAGCACTTTTCCCCAATAGCTTTGGGATAAAGAAAAGAGGCACTGTGGGTTTTGGGTGTCGGCCTTATTGCCCTCTCTGGAGCATTTTGAAGACCAACAACACCATTACCACAGTGCCCAATAGCTTTCTTTGAACAACAAATACCTCCTTCCCCTCCCATTATAGGACTAGGGAGGATGATGTTATATTATACCCCCTTACTTATTTTTTGTCAAGATGTTCCTTCAATAAAAGGGAAGATTGACTTGATAAAGTAACTATCGTGTTCACCCCTTTATTACCATTGTGTTCAAAATCAATTCCTTGACCAATCTCTCGGCTCAACTCTCTAACTTTTTCAAGGATATTCTCCATATTCCCCACAAGAGCAAAATTATCACCCAGCATATACATATTAATTTTCTGATGATTAGGCATACCACCCCTCCTTTTTCAAAGATTAATGTGAATTATCAAAAGAACTATAAAAGCAAAACCCCTTTCTTTTAAGAAAGGAGCTGGTTTGAATTTTCGTTTTTAAATTTCTTCTCTACACATAAAAACTCAAATCAGCTCCCTTGCTGGTTTTAGTTTGCTTCTTTGAGCAAACCATAATTTCTAATCCGAAGAGATTTAAGCTGGCTTGAGTCATCATTATTTAATGATACTCAAGCCAGCTATGTTTGTCAATACCTTTTACACACCAAAGCCAATAGCTTTGGTGGAAAACATCTCTGCTTTTTCTTTGTTATTTTTCTCTCCTTTGTCATTATACCTTTTTATAGCAATTCCTTCTGGAACCTCAACCACCTTGACCTCCTGGTCTATGTAAACAATCTGCTCGCTAGGCCCAGAGCTTCTATCTACCCCCTCGCTCCCCCTTGTTAATATCAACTTTTTTGCCATCTTTTTCTTGCTCCTTTCGCCTTATAGGCGTTCGCATTCTTTTTATTCGCTCTTGCTTGGCTTTTGCTAAAACTAAGGCTGAATATTTATCCAGCAATTCTGTTCCCATCATCTCCCCCCCTTCGGAAAGTTTATTGTCGCCCCTTGTGCCTGAATTTGTTCTATTAAATCACCAGACACTACCCCACCGCACTCAACATGATAGCAAGCAGGGTCGGTTGACTTCTTTGGTACAATGTTAACAATATTCTTGCTACTAATGCCAGCAAACTCTAAGGCACTTAGAATATTGCTAAGCTTTTTCATTTCGCTTGCCGTCAAAACCGTACCATCAACTGGCAGTTTAATTTCTAACTTCATTTACACATCCTCCCTTTTAATTTCAATAGCTCCTATCCCATTATGTTTATGTCCAGCCCTTGGTTGGTATTTTGGTAAAGTGCACATCGACGCCTTTTGGCTGTAGGGGCAAAGCGTTCAACAGTTCAGCCCTATCTGGATAAGACCCAATTACCCAAAAACTTAAAGCTATCCTCTTAACATCATCAAGTGCTTCCTTGAGCAGAATAGAACTTTTGACATGTCCTTGAGCTTCAATCCAAAAAACATATTTACCAAAGCCGTTCCTGCTCGGTCGTCTAGCAATCTGAGATAAATTGATTTGTCTCTCTTTAAAGGCAAGGAGGATATCACATAATGCCCCCGACTTGTCTTCAATAATAAAAAATATTGTAGTTTTATCTTTGCCCGAAGGAAGGGCCTGCTCTTTGCTCAAGACAATAAAACGAGTTATATTGTCTTGGCTGTCACCAATATTATTCTGAATAATTTCAAGATTATAGTTAGCCAAAGCATTATCTGAGGCAATGGCTGCTATATTCCTGTCTTTTGACTGAGCGACTTTTTCAACAGCATTAGCGGTACTTACCGTTTCAATCATCTCCCAGTCATACTTTCTGATAATATTCAGACATTGAGCTAACGCCTCTCCCTTTGAGAGAACTTTTTTGATACTTCCAAGAGCAACACCACCTTGTCCAATCAAGCAATGTTTAATTGGCAGAAAAAATTCTTTTGTGATATAGAAAAAATTTCCTCCTTCCAAAAGTCTAGCTATTATATAGTCAATAACAGCAACGACCTCGCCAGCTAAAGCGTTCTCTATTGGCACCATTATCTCATCAACCCGTCCCTGCCACAAAGCATCCAAAACATAAGATAACGGCCAGAAAGGGATTATTTCATATTTTTCTTCCCTATATACTTGCTGAGCAGCAAGATAAGAAAAAGTATTCACTGGGCCTAAAAAACCTACTCTTTTTTTTTCCATTGTATCTCCTTTCAAGGGTCTTGCTATATTAAGTTGTAAAGAACTAAAAAACCACCCTCGAAAGAGGCTGGTTTGCTACTTTACTTTTATTGCTACTTACTTATTTTGCAAAGTTAAACCAACCTCTTTCTTTAAGGGTGTAAACCAAAAACAAAAATATTGGTTGGATTTAATTTGCATTTAATAAACATAGCAAAATTAAGTTTGCTTGTCAAACGATCCTGTGGATAAGCCCTCTAAAACTTCTTTTTTAAGTTGAGAGAACTTATGGCTTAAAAGACCTAATTCTTTGACTTGCCTTTGAGTTTTTAAAATACTTTCTAACTCTTTGCTTTGGGCCTTAAAATTATATTTTTTGACAATTCCTTTATATTCTTGCCAGTTGATTGATCTAGTTTGAAGTAAACTAAAAATATCTATAATATCTTTTTTGCCTTTTAGGGTACCCTTTCTTTCAGAGTAAGCAAAAAGCTTTAATAAGAGTAAGGCCTCTATTGAAGGCACATTAAACCCTTCAAGCGAAACAACGGAACTCTTAATTGCTTCAACGGGAAGCCCAAGCTCTGAAAAAAAGGGGACATAAATATCAATATCAGTGTTTTCAATTTTAATTTCATATTTTTTAAGCCGTTCGTTCTTTTTTAAATCAAATTTCAAACGAATCTTTTCTAAAACATTAAAGTCAACAATAATATCAATATCTTTTGATTTTAACGATTTTGTGTAAAGAAAAACCGCCCAACCCCCGATGAGAATAAAATCAAGTTTTTTTCTAATATCTTGTAAGGTTTGAAAACTTTTTTCGGTAATTAAATTATGATAAAACTCTTCCATAGTAGATTCATTAAAACATTTTATCTTTGAGCTCTTTTAAAAAGTCTTTAGCGTACCATTCAGGTAAGTTCCACAAATCAACAAAGGTTTGGCAATTTGGCGTTGTAAAACCAAAATCACAAAGCCATTTATCTGCTTTTAAAACAATTAAGTTAAAATTGCCTTTTCTTGAGGGAAACCGTTGTCTTAGCTCTTCTAAAACCTTTAGGTCTGCATAAACATAAACTTTATCGTAGTCAGCTGGGGCTGTTTGGTATTTTTTTAAAAAAGCAGAATAACCAGCAAAAATAATTTTTGGAGGCATTTCACTTTCTATTTCTCTAACACTTTTAGAGCAAAAAGTTTGATAAATAATGTCTTTTTTTAAATTTCTAAAACTCGCCCAAAGTAAAATAAATTTCTCAATATCTTGAACCTCAAATCCCCTGCCCGAGACCTCAATGGCATTGCTTTGTCTCAATGTTTTTAAACTATTAAAAACAGTGCTTAAGGAAAAGCCAAACTTTTGAGCCAGTTCTTTTTGAGTGAAATTAATTTTTTTATTCTCGCTGGCTTGGAATAAAATTTCTCGCCAAATTGTTTCTTTTTTAGTCATATTTTTTGCCTTCATTTCTATGATATTAGAAACACTATTTTTTGTCAAGCCCCCCGTGGATAAACACTTATCTACTTGTTCACTTTACCACTTTATCACTTACTCGCTTAATTTAGTAATCAGGAGGAATTTGGTAAAGGTCTAGGGCGTATTTAGCTAACTCGCCAAAGATAGGGGCAACTGAAGAACTGGCCGCATTGGTTTGTTTGGGGTTGTCTAAACGAATAAAAACTAAAAATTGAGGATTAAGAGCTGGGAAATAACCAATAAAACTTTGAATGGTTTTTTCTTCGTCATAACCGCCTGTTTTCAAAGGCACTTGGGCTGTGCCTGTTTTGCCAGCTAAATGATACCCAGGAACGGCTGCTTTCCGGCCTGCCCCGTTTTTTATCACACTTACAAGCATGGCAGTTAATTGAACTGAAGTAGCTTGCGAGATAACCTGTTCCCCTAACTTTGGCTCAATAACTTTTTCTTCACCATCAGAATAAATAATCTTTTCAACAATATGGGGCTGAACCAACTTGCCTCCATTAGCTATGGCTGAAAATGCCCTCATTAATTGTAGGGATGTCATCATAATGCCTTGCCCAAAACTAGCGGAGGCAAAGTCCCTTGGATATCCCTTTTTTAAACCCTCATTTTTTGAAGAAACCTCCCCGGCCAAATCAACCCCAGTTAGCTCAAAAAAACCAAAACTATCAACATATTTTAAAAACTTATCTTTGCCTAATTTTTGTTCAACAAAAACAGCCCCGGTATTAATTGATTCTTCTAAAACATCAGTCATTGTTTGCTTGCCCCAAACTCTTTTACCAAAATTATAAATAGCTGGCCCCCCCAAATCAACTTTACCTGTATCTTCGTACTCTGTTTGAGCCGTCACTAAACCCTCCTCAATTCCAGCTGCCATTGTGATGGGTTTAAAAACACTCCCCGGCTCAAATAACTCTTGAAGGGCTGGATTTAAAAAAGTATTTGGCTCTTTTACTTCAAAGAAATTATTCGGGTCAAATGAAGGAGAAAGGGCCATTGTTAAAATTTTGCCGTTAGTTGGGTTAAGAATTATTATTTGGGCTTTATCAAAATTCCACTGCTCTTTGGCCTCTTTTAATAATTTTTCAGCCAAATATTGCAAGTTATAATCTAAAGTAAGAACTAAACTTGAGGGTCCTTTTTTGCCTAACAAATTATCTTTTAAAAATGAAAACAGAAAATCAGGGGCAAGGGCTTTGGCTTGAAACAAAGTGCCCCCTTCAATTACTTCATTGTAGTAGCCCTCAACGCCATATTGACCCTGGCCCTCTTGATTAACAAAACCCAAAATATGAGAAGCAAAATCACTAAAAGGATACGCCCGGCTTAAAAGCGTATCAACAACAACCCCGGTTAAATTTAAGGCCTTTACTTTTATAAATTGTTCTTCGCTAATTTCTTTTTTAAAAATAATGTTTTCATTTATTTTTAAAAGTAAATCTTCAGGGCTTTCTTTAAAGATTTCAGCTAAAATGTTAGCTGTTTCTTCTTTTTGCTCAATTTTATTGGGTAAGATATAAACAACTGATCTTTCAAAGGTTTGAGCTAAAACCTTATTATTTAAAGAGTAAATCGCACCCCGTTCGCTTTCGGCCTCCTCAAAAACAATTTGTTGGCCTAAAGCTAAGGCCTCATAGTATTGACCATTTTTAATTTGCAAATAAAAAAGCTTCGTTAAAATTAAACCCGAAGCTATGAAAAACAAAGAAAAAACTAACCAAAACTTAATTATAGCTCTCATAATTTTCCTAACTTATTAATTACCCTGAACTAAAAGGGCAGGTTTTATAGGTAAATAAACGATTTGTTCTACTTTTACAAAACCCGAGAGAAGCTCGTTGTTTTCCATTAAATCTAAAGATTCAGCTGTCGCCACTTGGCTTTTAATGCTCGTGGTAAATTTGCCTAATTCGCCTTGTGAAAAACCCTCTTGTTTAATTTGCCAACTTAAAACATCAACTTGGCTTACTTGAAAAAAATACAAAATAACTAAAAATAAAGTTAAGGAGAATAAAATTAAGCTAATTCTTTTATAAGGCATAAGTTTTAAGTTTATAATGTATAGTTTATAGTTTTACAGCCACCCAAAGTTTAGCTGACCTCGCCCTTGGGTTAAAACCCTTTTCTTTCTTTTTTGGTAAAATCGGGTTTTTAGTAATTATTTTTAAAACTTTTTTTTTGGCCAAGTCCTTAAAAAAGTTTTTAACAATTCGCTCTTCTAAAGAATGAAAGGTGATAACCGCCAATCTTCCTTTTGAAGCTAAAATTTCAATTGCCTGCTCTAACCCTTGCTTTAAAATGATCATTTCTTGGTTAACTTCTATTCTTAGGGCCTGAAATGTCCTCGTGGCTGGATGAATTTTACTCTTTAACTTTTTGTTCTTGCCCCCAAGGAGAGCTTCTTGAATCATATTTACTAACTCGAAGGTTGTTTTAATCGGCTCCACCTCTCTTTTTAGAAGAATTGCTTTAACTATTTTTTTAGCAAACTTTTCTTGGCTATTTTTCTTTAAAAGCTTAACTAAATCTTTTTCAGAATAAGTGTTAACTATTGTTTCAGCTGTCAATGGGTCATTTGAAGAATAACGCATATCAAGGGGTTCGTCTTTTTGGAAAGTAAATCCTCTACCCGACGAATCAACATGCCAACTAGAAAACCCTAAATCAAATAAAATACCATTTACTTTATTAAAACCATATGTAAAGGCTAAATCTTTTAAAGAACCAAACGAACCATTAATTATCTCCAGCCCGACAATCTTTTCTTTTTTGAGGGCATCTTTGGTTAAGTGATAAACTTGGTTATCTCTTTCAAGGCCTAAAACCTCTCCCTCCCCACCCTGTAATCCTACTGCCTCTAAAATGGCTTTGCTGTGGCCAGCAAACCCTAAAGTCGCATCAATAAACCTTTCACCAAGCTTTGGGTTTAAGGCCTCTATAACTTCTTCTTTTAAAACTGGAATGTGCAACATTGTTTAATTAAAATTAAATCCCAAATTCTTTTAATCGTTCAGCAATATTACCAACCTCTTTTTCAGTTTGTTTGGTATAATTTTCCCAAATTGCCTTGTCCCAAATTTCAACCCTATTGTAAAGTCCAGCCACTACAACTTCTCTTTTAATTTGAGCGTAGTCCTTTAAATAATCAGGCATTAAAATCCTACCTAAATTATCAATAGAAACTTCCATCGCGCCTGCTAACATAATCCTCGCAAAGCCCCTGGCATCTGATTGACCACTTGGCATTTCCGCTATTTTTTTAGCGAATGTTTCCCATGTCTTCATGGGGTACAAAAATAAACAATTATCTAAGCCCCTTGTAATAATCGCTTTTTTACCTAAAAGCTGCCTAAACTTTGGGGGCACCCCCATCCTTTTCTTGTCATCTATTTTATATGTATATTCACCTAAAAACATAGTTATTAACAATTTAAAGGAGTTTTCCCATAGTTTTCCACACCCCTACACTTTCCTCCACTCATCCCCATTATCGCTCTAATTTTACCACTCGTCAACCCCCCTATCTATAATCTTTCAAGCCATCCTTTAAAACCAAAAAAACAAGCAAAAAGCCCATTTTATTGGGCTTTTTCTACTTTTTATGACCTTCCTCTCTTTCAAGGGGTCTTTATCTTATTCCCCTTTTATCCACACTTTATCCCCAGTCAAGGTTTATAGGGCTTATCTGGCTCTTCTCTTAAAATAAAATCTACCTTCACAGAACAATCCAAAGCTTCAGCTATTTTCTCTAACATTTTAGTTGAAAGGTTTTGGTTGCCACTTTCCATTCGGGCAACTGAACTTTGGGTTGTCTTTATTTTCTTAGCTAATTGTTCTTGGCTCATTTTTCGCTTAGCTCTTAAGCATAAAATCTTATAAGCAATATCTAACTTTCTGCCAGCTTCGTCAAAGGATTTCTTAAACTCTGGGTCTTTTAGGTCTTTAGCAAGTTCTTTATCAAAAGAGGGTAAAATAATTTTTTTATTCATAATTTAAAAGATAATCTCTTGCCGGGGCTTCGCCCTTCTCATTTTTATAGTAATAAATTTGATAACTATCTTTAAACATAGACAGGCGAATTACTTAATTCTATTATAGCATTTATGCTATGTTGTTGTCACATTGATCTTGTGAAAAAAATTATTTAAAATAAAAACAGCCTACTTGCTTTATAAATAACTTATGTTGAATAATTTTTTGCTTCTCTGCTCCTCTGTTCCTCTTTTCACTCCTTTTTATACTTGGCCACTAACTCTGCCAATGTTATAGGCATAAATTCATTTTTAGTGAAATCGTATTTCAATAAATCTGAAAAGACGTTTTTAAAAAAATCTTTGTCCTTATGCCTTTTTAGTATCTTTGCTCTTGTTTCAGCACAAAAAAGAACTGAAATGGGAAGAATATGCAAATCTACTTTAACTTTAACGCCTTGTAATTTTATTCCAAAAAAACCTTCAAATAAAAAAGCTAAGTTTTCCTCAAGGCATAAATACTCATCTTTTATCCCCTCTTCATTGACATCAAAAGAGAAAAAATCAGAGAACCAGCCGAGCATCATGTCAATATCTCCTGGATTTTGGCTCCCCTTAGCCAACGAACCAAAAATTAGAATCTCTTCTATTTTCGGTAACGAAAGATCCTCTTCTTGAGAACCGTCAATTAATAACGAAAATTTCTCTAAGAAAGTAGCCATTGCTATAGCAGGAAGGTCGCCAAATTGATGTTTGTCTTTTAACCTCCTTGTTTCTTCCCTAATTGTTTCAGCAATTTTTAAGGATTGTGCTATGAATAAACTCCTCTTGTCCATTTTTTTATTCTCCTTTTTGTAAAGAACTTCGTTATAACTCAACAACACACCCAAAAACAACTATTAAAACCTGCAAAGGGCAGGTCTCGAGGAAAAGCCCCAAAACTTGCCCTTGATGAGGGCTTAGTCAGTTCTCTTTTTAATTGCTTTCTTTAATTGCTTATGGGCTCTAAAATTATCAACATTTTCTTTTCTTTCAACTAAAACCTTGTCAAGGCCAATAAGTTTGCTTTTAAAAAGAAAAATAATTAAAAAAGCAAAAAGCAAAGGGATTAAAACAGAAAAAGCTAAATCAGAAACAATGCCCGTATTAACTGAAGTTGGCTGAATACCAGAAGCTACAGCGGTGCCAGTGCCAGTGCCTTGCTGTGAAAAGCTAAACGAGGCCGTGTTAGCTGAATCAGTTGTGTAAACAAGAGCAGTCCCTATTAAAGTATTTAAGCCAGTTGGTAAATTAAGGGCAGGCCCGGCCTTAGCTTTAAAAATAATTGTCTTTGACTTGTTTGGCTCTAAGGCCCCTAAAGAAATTGTTTCTTGGGTAATATTTCTTCCATCAGATACCCCAGCAATTGTTAAGCCATTATTGTAGACAATCCCTTTAGGTAAAATAACTTTTAAAGAAACATTTTTAGCGGTAGCTGCCCCGGTTGATTCAACAACTACTTGAATTGAAACTTCATCGCCTTCGTCAACGGTTGTTTTCTGTGCGTAAGCTCCGCCCTTGGTAATATTTTGAGAAGTAGCTATTACTTTTGTTTGAACTTGGCAATTGGTTGTAAAAACCTTGTCAACTCCGTAAGCTGTTGCAGAGCCGTTTTGAGCTACCGCTCTAAAGTGATAAATTGAACAATTAGACAAACCAGTTAAACTTTCAGTAAAGCTATTAATGCTGACAATTGTTCGGCTTGGTGTTTTTGAGCCGTAAGCGACTGTTTTGCCATATTCAAACCAAATTTGTGATTGGTTATAATAACCAGTGTCATACCTGCCATGATCGGTAATTTCACCATTTATCTTAGCTGTATTAAAAGTAACTTCACTGGCATTATAAGTTAAAACCACCGGTGCAGTAGCTATCGCCACAAAAGGCATAGCGCTTAAAGAAAAAACGAACGCTCCTAAAAGTAAAAACTTGGCAACTCCTGTTTTCTCGCTCTGAATAGTTTTTTGATTTTTTTTGTTTATTTTCATATTTTTAATATCTTACTTTGCAGAAGGTGAAAAAAATGAACGATCGTTCAATTTTTTCACTCTTAATTTTTAATGCTTAAATTAACGAAGGGTAGCTGAAACAACTATCCTTTGTGAATTTCTACCCGGGGGCCAGCAGGAAATAAGGATTAGGTCGGCTTCTCCTTCTCTTTCATTGAAAGAAGGCGGTTCAGCACCTTTTTTAATAATTTGCTTCCCAATTACTTTATAAAAAGTTTGTTCTCCATTTAAAAGCAAGGTGAATTTTACCCCTTTTTCCAAACTATTCAAATTACTAAAAATCCAGTCATAATTACCTACCTTTGGCCAATTAAGAGGGGCTGAATGGCCAAGGATAATTAGGGGATCTTTTGCTTTTGAACCCTCTGTTAAAGGGTACAAAACAGCCCCTTGCTTAAGTAGTTTGTCAATTTCTTTAATTTCGGTTGTCTGGCTTTTAATTAAGGGGGCAATAAGGCCTATTTCTGGAATACGGATAGTCCCCTGTTCTATTTCTTGCCTTAAGGGCTCTTGCCAATAGCCCTTAGCTAAGGCGACTTCTAAAACCTTGCCTTTTAAAAACCTAAAATCAGTTATCAGGCAAATGCTTTCAAAGTTAAATAAAAAAACCAAAATCCCAGCTAAAATCAGGAAATATTTGCTTAAAACCCTTACATCTTGGCTTTTGTTTATCATATTTGTATCATACCACAAATTATTTAAAAAATCAAGCCCTATACTTGACAACCTCTAAAAATTATGATATGATATAAATATTGTTTTGGTAAAATATTCTTTTCGGTTTTTTTGCCCTACGGGCGAAGGAGATTGTGATGATTATTACGTTGATCTTGATCTTTTCAGTATTATTGATAGTAGGGGAAATTTTTAAAATAAAAAGAGCCCTCTCTAGAAAAAAATTCCGCGAGAATTTTGAAAAGTGTTTCGGGTTTCTGCCCACAAGTGAATATCTGATTGTTCGCAAAGCGATCGAGTTAACATTAAATAATCTATACGAAATGAAGCAAAATGTTAACAAAGAAAGTATGGACATCGCTTGTGCTATAAATAATGCGAGAGAAAAAATAGAATTGAAAGATTTAGAGAAGAGAAGAAAAGAAAAAGAAAGAGCCCTCTCTCATCTTTGGGCTTCTATTTTTGAAGCCAAAAAATTAGCCGAGAAGGCACTCGGCGAAGATGATTTTAGAGTGTTAAAAAACCAATTTAAAGAAGGCAGTTAACTCGCAAGAACATAGCAATATGGGCAACCCTTGTCTACTAACAAGTGGTTGCCCCGAATTCCAGCAGTTCAAACTGACCGAGTCAGTTTGAACTGCTGGAATTCGGAAAGAAATATGTTTAACCAAAAGCCCGCCCTTTAAAAGGCAGGTTTTTTGATTTGTGATATTCTTTTATTTTGATTTGTCCATTATTAAACCAACTCCATTCAACTTGATTTCGTAAGCATTTTCGGAGCTTCGTGCTCTTATTTCGTGAAGGCCAGATAGGTTATCATCAAAGAGGTCATCGCCATAGGTAAAATCTTTAACGATTGATGGTCTCACCTCAACACCCCAAACTTCGCTAATTCTTTTTTTATTATTTTTTGTTTTTGTCATATTTTTGTCATTGGCGGCTCTATTAACTCTATCTCTTTGTAGCCGCAACTTTTATTTATTAAATTGGCCGCTTTTCTTGTTTTCAAATTAACTAAGTGTTTACAGTTCCAACTTACCAAAACATCAAGGCGGTTCACTGTGGCAATAGCTAAATGAATTCCATCGTTGATAAATTGAGAAGGGATAACTTTTTGCTTAATATATTGCAAAGCAAACTCTTCCGCTTTTCTTGATAAATCTAAAATTTTAAATTTTTTTGAAATAGCAAGCAACTTTGTCCTTTTGTTAATTGCAGGGATTTGTTTAATTTCCTTTATGGTTACTTCAGAGATATAAACATCAAAATTATAAATGTCTCGCCAAAAAGTTTTTGTTAGTGCTTGCCTTTCAGGCATTCTTTCGTCGTCCAAGGTGCTAATAACAGAAGTGTCAAGATAAATTTTTAATTTTTGGTCTGCCATTGTGTTATTTTATAATTTAAACGTCAGGGGTCTGTCCCCTGACAATTCATAGGATGTAAATCAGCTTCAGGGCTGAAGCTCGCTCTCTCCCAAAATATCATCTGCCACATCAAGGCCTTCTATGCCAGCCACATCAAACTGGGAAAAATCACCAGGCATTATCCCTGAAGCCCCCGAAATTAAAGGGATTAACATTTCTTCTAAGGGGGTTGATTCGGCTGGGGCTTGGATGCTAAAACTCTTATTAAAATTACTTAGTGCTATCTCTATTGTTAAATCAATGTCCCCGCCTTTTATTTTACTTTCAATTTCAGGGGTTAGGTGTTCGCTAACATCAATAATTTTCTGCCACTTTATTTTTGACAAATAACCCTTATCCAACCAAACTTCAAACTCAACCCCGCCGGTTTCTTGCCAAAAATCATCAACTTTTTGAGGAAAATCAACTAAGGCCTGGTTAAGAGAGTTTTCGTAAGTGCCTAAGTTTTCTTGGGCAATATATTTTTTCATATTTTCTAAAAATGTCGGGGCCAATTTTTTTAAACCTTCTTTGTCAACTTCAACAAGAAAACTATCTTCTTTAATTTCTTTAATAATAAAAACAGGGTTTTCTTTTAATGCCCTAGAAGCTTCTTCTAAAATCTTATCTCTTTGCTCTTTGCTTAAACTTTCTGTTTCTGGTTGAGAAAGGGCTTGCTTTAACATCAACAAATCAAGCTTAAACCATTTGCCCTTAAAACTTGATAGATCAAGGCCCAAAGGTAAGATAGAAGGCAAGGTATTTAGTTTTAAATAAAAACCATTGTTAAGTAAAATATTTTCTAAGTTAGCTGACAAACTCGCCCCCTCGGTTAAAACTAAAACATCAAGCATACCCTTAGCCCTACTTAAATCCTCTTTCAGAGAAATGTCTTCCTTTAAATCAACCGCAACACTCATTGCTTGATTACCTTCAACGCCCTCTAGGTCGGCTGATAATTTAACTAAAAGGTCAACAGAGAGTGCTTTTGCTTTTAAGGTTTTTGTTAAGGCCCTTTCAACCACATTGCCCCTTTCTAGGAAAGGATCCCAGGAAGGGTTCCAGGCATCACTGGCTAAAACAAACACTGCCACTAAAAGAACAAAGCCGATTGCGGGCAAAATATTTTTATAATTTAGCATATTTTTAAATTTTAATTTCGTCATTTATTTGTCATTCGTCATTCTGGTTTCGTCATTTATTTTAACTATCCCAAAGCCCTCTGGCTCAATGGTTATCCTTTGGCCCCTCTTTAAGGTTCCGTTTAATAAGGCAACCGCTAAAACATTTTCTATTGTATTTTGAATAACCCGTTTCATTTCTCTAGCTCCAAACTCTGGGTTATAAGCTAATTCTACTATCTTTTCTTTCAAAGGTAAAGTTATTTCAAAAATAATCCCCTTGTCGTATAAGCTTTGAGCTAATTGGGCTAACATTAACTGGGCTATTTGTAAAAGCTCTTTCTTGCCTAAGGGCTTAAAGAAAACAATCGCGTCAAACCTGTTTAAAAACTCTGGGCGATAGATACTTTCTTTAATCAAATAATCAATTAATTCTTGCTTAATTTCTTCGGGCTTTCTTTCTTGCTTCACCCTTTCTCGAATTAAACTTGAGCCAGCGTTACTTGTGGCTATAACAATCGCATTTGAAAAATCAACCCTCCGGCCCATTGAGTCAGTAAAAAAGCCCTCGTCTAAAATCTGTAAAAACAAATTTAAAATATCTTTGTTTGCTTTTTCAATCTCATCAAGAAGAAGCAGGCAAAAAGGCGTTTCTCTTATTTGGGTTGAAAGAACTCCGGGTGTTTTACCTTCGCCAATTAAACGTTTAAGATCATCTTTACTTTGAAACTCTGACATATCAAAACGAATCATTTTCTTTTCAGATTGAAAATAAATTTTAGTTAAAATTTTAGCTAACTCTGTTTTCCCAACCCCAGTTGGCCCTAAAAACAAAAACCCGCCAATAAGTCCTTGCTTTTGATTAACTTGGGTTCTGGTCCTTCTTAAAGCGTTGGCTACCTCCTTAACTGCTTCTTCTTGGTCAATCAGGCCTTTATGGATTTCTTTTTCTAATTGCAAAAGCAAGGCCTTTTCTTTTTCTTCTAAATCCTCTAAAGGCATTTGGGTTTTTTCAGAAACAATCTTTTTAATATGATTTACATTTAAGCATTGATCTTTCGTATGTAAAGATAAAAAAGCCATGCTTTCGTCAAAAAGCCGGGTTGCTTTGCTGGGGAGAGGAAGTTGTGATAAATATCTATTAGAAAGCTTTAAAATTTCTTTCAAGGCCCTATACGAAACTCTTCTTTTATATTTTATTTCAAAGAACCAAGTAAAATCCTCTAAAACAAGTAATGTTTCCTCCAGAGAAACCTCTTTCACTTCTACCTTTTCAAACTGGCTTAAAAAAGCACTTTTTTGCTCTAAAACATTATGCAGCCCAGCATAACTAGTTAAGGCAATCACTTGAAAATTGGGATAACTTAAATATTTAGAAAGTAGGGCTGTGATATTCAAAGCCCCTAAAGAACTGTCATCTGCAACAAAACTGTCAATATTTTTTAAACATAAAACTACATTGCCAGCCTTTAAGGCCTCATTAAAACAAAGGTCAAAAAGCGCCTCTGCTCCGTTACTATCAGGGGCAGCTGAAACAAGCGAGCTTAAATCTAAATCAATAATTCTTTTATAATTTAAAGCCAGCGAGGACTTGCCCGCATACGCTCTTTGGGCTATTTTTTCAACCACAGAAAACTTACCAACATCAGGTTCCCCTACTAACAAAAGGTTTCTCTGTGATGTCTTTGATAAAACCCTTTCGCTTAAAACAACCTCTTGGTTATGGCCAATAATTTCTCGAAAAGAATTCTTTTTTATTCTTTCTCGCAAGTCAACGCCAAATCTGTCTAAGTTAACGGTGTAAGTACTAACCCAATCCCGAGCAACCGATCCCCTTTGGCTCAAGTTCTCTCTTAACCACCACTTCTTCATTAGGGCTTGCTTTTCTTTAATTTGCCACTGCCAATTAACTAAATTCAAAATATCATCTGAAGTAAAATCACTTTCAATTAAAAATTGTTTAAATAAAGGCAATTCAACACTTAGGGCAAAAAGGAAGTCCCCTGAAGTAATAACTTGCCTTTCGCTCTTATGGGCTGTGTGTAGGGCAGTTAAAACGACCCCTTGCCAGCTAATTTGTGTTTGGCCTTGAGCTAGAGCTGGCTTTTGCTTTAGAGTATTTTTTAATGCCCTTCTTTCTAACTGCCCTCTTAAAAAAACGAAAGCAGTAACTTCTGATTTTTCTTTCAAAAGGCCAAGAAGTAAGTTGTTTTCAAAAAGAATTAAGCTATTTTCTTTTTGGTTTTTCAAGGCCATATTAATAATCTTAGCTACATCAAAATCACAAAATTCAGCTAAATTATATTTTTCTGAATCTTTGATGGCCTCGCTTAATAATGTTTTAAGTTTGGGCTTTAAAAGGCAATTATTAAAAAATAGTTTTAATTCTAAAAACCAAATTAAACAAAGAAGATAAAACCCAATAAAAGCCCAAAGTAGGTTCATTTCTGTTTGTTTTAAAGCAACGTTTTGGCTTTTTAAAGCAATTAACGAAAGCAAAAACAAACCCACTAACAAGAAAAAAGCACTCATTGTTTTTTGATAGCCAAACAAGGGGCATTTTGCCCAGCGAACAGCTTGGTATATTTTTGTTTGCTTAAGATTAAAAATCATAAAAACAGGAAATAAAAATACCTTTTAAAGGAAAACCCCAATAAGGTAAAAAAGAGTGATGATGGTTGAAAAAGGCAAAAGCAGCCAAATAAGTAAAATAACTACTCCAAGCCCAAAGATTATTCCTTCTAAAGTAAGGGCAAAAAGAATGACAGTTGTTCGCATAATTGCCCCTAAAATCCGAGAAATTAAATTAAAAAGAAAAGAGGTCAAGAAAACTCTGGGGTCAAAGCCCCTGCCATAAGACGACTTGTCGCCTCGCCAATAGCTAAATAAACTTTTTAAAAGCCCTTTTACTGAAAAATGTTCAAGATTAAACCAAAGAAAATTACCCCAGGCCTTAGCAAGGCCCTTGAAAGCGTCAATATAGTGCCATTTAAACCACTGAATAATAATTGGCAATTGCATTTGAATATCTTCTTGTTTTATAAAAACATATCTGTAGTTTGTGTGAGTAATTAAATGCCTTCTTCCCTGCCTGCCGGCAGGCAGGATTGCTCTAATTACTAACTATTCATTACAAACTACTCAAATTTTTGCTATTGCAAAAATTTATGTGGACATATCTGGGCTCGAACCAGAGGCCTTTGCAACTTGCCCCGTTAGATATTCAAGTGGGTGGTACAGGGCTTGAACCTGTGGCATTTGCAATGTGAATGCAACGCTCTACCACTGAGCTAACCACCCTTAAATCTAACGGGGTAAAAATGCAACGCTCTACCCTCGAGCTAATCGTCCTTATTTTCTTAAAAGGTCTTCTTTTATTATACTGGCTATTGCTAAAAAATGCAAAAAGAGGTAATAAGGAGATATATGCGAAAAACCCTTGAATATCACTTTAACCCAGAAATATCACAAAAAAATGGCACTTTTTTTGAAACCTGTTGTTTTTCCCCTACAACATGTAAGGAAAAACAAGCAGGTCTTCTTTACTTAATCGCAGAATCCGAAGGCAGGTCTGACTTAATTAAAGAACTTTTTCAAATAATAGAGCAAGAGTTTTATCAAAATGGCTTCCAAACAGCCCTTGATAAAACCAATGAATTTATTAACCAAAACAACTTAACTTCTTTGCACTTAGCAATTTTGGCCTTATCTTACCCTTATAAAATAAGGGTCTCTAAAATAGGCAAAATAAAAATCTTACTTTTAAGAAACGAGGTGGTCTTTGATGTAATCAGCGAGCTTGACAACCAAGGGCTTTTTAAATTTATTGAAGGCAACTTACAAAAAAATGATAAGCTTATTTTTTTAACCAATAGTATTTTTAATGTTTTTTTAAAATACAAGGTCTTAGCTAAAATAGCTCAAAGAAACGAAAAAGAATTAAAAACTTTTTTTAAAGAAAATAAAACCTTTTTTCAAACAATTTGTGGCACTTTAATCATAGCTTTTATTAAAAAAGCCCCTTGGCCTTTATTCTTAAAAAAGCCCAAAGGCCCACTACCTCCACCCTCTAAGCTTGAAAAAGGTGTGATAGCCGCCATCTTGCTTGTTATTCTTTTACTTTTGGGCTACTTACTTTTCTAATTTTCCCAAAAAAAAATTAAATTACCAAAAATTTTGACGATCGTTCAAATTATTGGTAGTTGATAAAAAAAGCTGCAGAGCAAATCCTTGCTTCTGCAACTTATATAAACAATAAATAACTTAATTTAGCGAGGCGACCTTCGCACTCGCGAAGAGCTTGAAGTCGCCCTGTTTTTTTCCTCGTCATCATCGTTCAATGGCGAAGTATTTTGTTGTTGTGCTTGCTGTCGTGGTGCTGGGGTTGATTGAACCGCCTGCCTTTGTGGCTGGGTATCTTTCACCCTATTACCCGCTCTTTTGACAGCTTCAGTTAAACCTCGCTGCCTTTCTCCAGAATCAGAAGACGAAAAGTTGCCCGGAGAGGCAAGGCACCCTCTCCCCTTCTCAGCCAACCTGCTGAACCAAGAGGTACTTTCTTGATTTTTTTCCTGAATTCGGCTTGAATTGGTTTTTAGAGAATTAACTTTTAACCTCCTTACAGAGGAGGTATTTTCTGCTTTATTGGCACTTGTCCCTACTACTCTTGAGTGCTTGTTATCGCTTCTTGAGGAAGCAACAGACAAGCTCACCCTGTTATTATGTCGGGGTTTTCTTTGGACAAACGATGTCTGCCTGCCAGAATAACTATAAGTCCTTGTTTCATAATAACAAGGGTTATAGTAAACCCTTTGAGGCGGGCAGTAAACATAAACCGAACTTGGGTAGTAATGATGACGATATACCACCGAAGTTCGCCAACTATAGTAAAAAGGGCTCTGCCACCAACCCCGATAAACTATATAATAGCCATTATAATAATCATAAGAATACAATGGCCCATTATAATAGTAATACCAAGGGGTATAAGAATAACTCTTTGGGACATCCCGATAAACCACTTCAACCTCTGGGTTATCGTTTAAATACTCAATTTCAACCGAGTTGACAACTATTTCGTTGCCATTGTCAGTTGAAATCTGAACCTCTATTTGGCCATTCTTGTTTTTAAATTGGCCGATATCCCCGAAAGAAATTACCCCATCTGCCCTATCCCCGGGTAAGGACAATGAAACCCCTTCAACAATTTTTTCATCAGATGACCTGCCAAAGAGACAGGTCAGCATTCCCTGGCCTTGGTACGCAACAGCAACTCTTATTCCCTTTGCTTTTTGAAAGTCAAAAAGAAAAGTTGCGACAGCCAAACTGTTTGGGGCTGACCTTAACTCAACCACTCCCCTATTTTCATCTATCACAGCAGATCCTTCTACGGAGCTTGTTGCGGCAAACTCGCATTCACTCCCCAGGAGCTTAGATCTTGCCATTTCAGAGATATTTTCAGAAGAGTATTTTCCCCTGCCATTATCTTTGTATGGCACATTTTGGTTGCTACCCACTCTCGTGTACCCGCAACCCATTAACAGACCAACCATCAAACAACAAACCATAAGCAACATCAAAAACGAAAACCTTTTTTTCATTTTTTTTCACTCCTTCTTTTTTAAAGGACTAATATAAATCCAGTCTAGAATATTCTTTACATTACAATAAAAAGCTTGGCTTGTCAAGTAGGACACGATACAATGGGGGTAGGACATAGGTAGGACATAATACAGAGTGATAGGACAAAATAGATGTCCTATATATGTCCTATCTATGTCCTACCTCAAAATAAAAAAACATCCCACCCGCATCATTTGACATATAGTATGTCATTTGACACGAGTGGGAAATTAGCTAAGAAGGACGCCTCCATTTCATAGCTAATGCTAATACAATTATTGACATCATTGTCGTAGTAAGGGCTACGGCAAAAATGCCTTCCCAATTTTCCAAACAAAACATGAAAACCGGGAAGGACAATTCCTCTAACCAGCCGCCCTGCCCATAAAAAGGCAAGGCGGCAATCTCCTCAACCTGATCCTCTAGTAGGAGCCCGCCAACTCCCGATAGAGCCCCAATAACAGATAGGGTTATTAACCCTATTATTATTGCTTTTATTGCTTTCATTTCTTTCTCCTTAAAAAGGTTAAGCCCCATAAGCGGACTCAAAAAACCAAAAACCATCAATCAACACTTATAGTATAGCATATATTGCTTTATTTGTCAATAGAAAAAATACCCTTGTTTAGAGTGCTTCTTCTATTTTTCTTTTATTTTCAAAAGAAAGCTATTGTTATTTTAATTCAAC